>Ga0172370_10000340_pt1 | contig 72289 bp, 65 predicted proteins | sample LakKiv5m_FD_114538 | JGI IMG/M metagenome (GOLD analysis project Ga0172370, IMG submission 114538) | Freshwater microbial communities from Kabuno Bay, South-Kivu, Congo - kab_022012_11.5m | ecosystem: Environmental > Aquatic > Freshwater > Lake | place: Democratic Republic of the Congo... | reverse complement strand
TGATCGGTGCGATGTTTGCCAGCACAGCATCTGCTCAGTATTTTGGCGTCCCAATGGCACCAGTTGTGGCTGGAGCATGATGCTGTTGCGCGCCAGTCTGTGTGCCAGTTTATTGCTGTCCACCCGCTGTCAAGGCGGCGGCTCCGGTCAAGGACAAGGATACGCCGAAAAAAGAGAAAAAGGGGAAGACGTAGTCAGAGGACTTGTGCCGGCTTCTGAGAAGGGATTTCAGGCAGCCAGCCTTAACATGTTTGTCAAGGGGATGATCTTGATTCGAAATGCCAAGGCTATCCGTGGGTCTTTTAATCTGAAGACATGCCTAGCGCTCGTGGCGTGTGCGAGGATCGTGAAATGGCCCATCAGAGCCTGACACCGCGGCCCCCGGACATCATGTCAGATGACCGCGTATTCCTGGCGTGGCAGCGTAGCCACATGGCCAACGAAAGAACGTTTCTGGCATGGTCGCGTACGAGTATTTCTCTACTCGCTTTTGGGTTCGTAATCGAGCGCTTCGACATCTTTCTCCTGCACCTTTTGCGCATCGAAGGACAAGCCTGCGAATCTTCGCCGCATCCCGAAATGATCAAACTCAGCTTCCTTTGCTTTGTACTGGCGGGACTAACTATTATCGTGTCTGGACTCCGGTTCTTGAGGATCCGCCGACATATAAACAGTGGCGAGGCAGTCTTTTCGATTATGCCTGACTTTCTGGTAATCATTTCTGTAGTAGCCATCATCCTCATGGCCATCCTACTGTCCCTCCCGAGGCTTCTGGAAATGAGCCACAGTCTTTTTTAGGGGCCTCTTGAGAATCTCGACTCCTCTGACGAGGCCGAGACATACGCAAAAAAAGCCTTCATTGACTTATGTCTTCTGATCATATATAATTAACTAAATTATTATCACTGCTGAGAGGTAAAATGATGCCAAGATATTTGATTTTGGTTATTTTTTGTGGTGTGCTCGCACTAGCCGTCGCAGGAGGTGCGACAGCAGCTCTTGCTAAAGATGCCAGCGATGGCTCGAACAATTTCAAACAACCCAACCTAAAACCTTACGAAAACCTTGCCAGCGTGTTGAAGGCTTCGTACAAAAAGACTTCAACCTCAAACTCCAGTGCCGTCACTAAGAAATCGTCCTCAGCAACCAAGAGTAAATCTGTCAAAAAGACGAACTCATCTTCCAAAAGCAACTTGAATAATAAGAAAGCCCACAAGTCATCTAACACCGCGTCGACCTACAAGAAGAAAAACAATCAAAAGCCAAAAAGCACCAAGAAATCCGCATGACGTAATTTTGATGCCCGAAACCCCTGAGTGAAGTTTGGTTCCTCGCGCAGCGGTTGCCTGGAAAGTGGGCAGCCGTTGCGGATTCTTCTTCGCTTCACCGCTGGTGAAACTAGGGCGTTACTTGGAGCCCTTGTCTTTAAGGAGTTTGATAACATTCTGGTGGCTTCTTGTGGTAGCCAGACTCAAGGCGGTGTTGCCTTCCGCGTCTTTGGCATTCACATCGGCGCCAGCATCGAGGAGCATCCTGACAACATCCTCGTGACCTTCGAAAGCCCCCACGATTAGGGGTGTGGCGCCGTTTCGCGTTTCCCTCGCATTTACCAAGGCACCCTTGCCCATCAACAACTTTACGACGTCCGGACGTCCCTCGAAAGCCGCCCCGAAAAGAGCCGAGACGCCATCCTTGTTAACAATATTTACATTGGCTCCCTTGTCGATGAGCAGCTTCACGAGGTCGGTGTGGCCTGCAAATGAGGCGCCGATAAGAGCGGTGTCGCCGTCTTCGTTTTGAGCATTAACATCAGCCCCTCTCGCAATGACGAGCTTGACCATGTCCAAACCGCCTTCAACAGCTGCTTCCATTAGGGCAGTGAAGCCCGAAGAATCTTTGGCATTCGGGTTCGCTCCCTTGTTAAGCAGCTCCTCCACCTTCTTAATATCACCTGATCTCACCGCATCTAGGAAAGAATCGTCAAGGGGTCCCCCAAAGGCTAGGGGACCCTGAAGCGCTAGATTCCCCAGTATTATGACTCCTAGAAGACACTGAACGAACCTCATGTGTTACTCCTCCATGACAGGTCAGCGGTTCGGCCTTGTTACTTCCTTTTTACGACATACATCTTCTCCACACCGGTTTCGACCTGGATAGGAGCCTCTGGCCAGTGACTAAGCGGTCTCGCAAGGATACAACATAAACCGCTTTCTCTGTGCGTTGAATAGCCTCAGCCCATCAGCCCAATGCCCTTCTATATCAACGATGGAATTCCCTCTCTCCAACTGCTCCCTTACCGCGTCATCTCCCATGATTACATCAATGGGTAATTTGTCGAACACATACTCGTAAGGAGGGCTGGCCCACGAGAAATCCTTCGCACAAACCTTGATGATGGCCGAAAGAATGGCCAGCGATGCCCTTATTGGCCTAAATATTCCTCGGTCGGTAACATGCAACTGAAACCCCCTACAAACCCTATCCTGCCATTTATTGAATGTGGGGCGAAATTCAATCGGACGCAACCGAACCCCAGCAAGAGCCGCTGGTTCAATCACGGACAGTACTCCTTCAGGCTCGATGAACGGCGCGCCGAAAAACTCGAAGGGCTTGGTCGTGCCACGTCCCTCTGACAAGTTGGTTCCTTCAAGGACCACCTGTCCCGGATAGACTGCGGCTGTGTCAAGGGTGGGCATATTAGGAGATGGTAAAACCCATGGCAGACCCGTGTCCTCAAACCACATGGACCGTTCCCAACCTCGCATCGAAACCACGGTTAACCTGCACCCTATGTCGTAAACCTCGTTGTAGTAGCGCATGAGTTCACCCATGGTCATGCCATGGCGCATTGGGAGTGGGTAGGGCGCTACAAAGGAAGACAAATCCGGCCGAGAAATATTTCCCTCCACATCCAATCCGTTTATGGGATTAGGTCGATCGAGTACGATCATTTCCTTATCGTTTTGTGCACAGGCCTGCATAATATACGTCGCTGTGGTGGCAAAAGTGTACACCCTGGTCCCAACGTCCTGAAGGTCCACAACGATTGCATCCAGCGTCTCAATGGCTTCGGGAGCCGGTCTTCTATCCTCCGAGTAAAGGCTGAGTACGGGCAAGCCCAATTTGGGATGTATCCCATGGCTGGTTTCTCGCATGTTGTCTTGTTCGGTGGAGTGCACGCCGTGCTGCGGCCCAAACAAGACGCGCAATTGGGAAGGAAACGCTTGAGCCAGCAGCTCTGCGGCGCTCCTGAATTCCCTGTCAATTGAAGCCTGGTTATAGACCAGGCCCAACTTGCCCCGGGAATGTAGGAAGTTTGGGTCTTCCAATATGCTTTCTAGTCCTGTAATGACTCTCACATACTTCTCTAGAATACTGCAGGCCTTGATAATGGGGCCTAGCTGTGTCTGACGCCATAATCATTGACGAAGTTGGCTAATTTAAGTTGATAGGAACCTGTCCCAATAGTTGTGAGGAGCCTGAGCAAGCGCACAGATGTCGGTTCATGCAACTGCCAGCGAGACGACGCATTCAGTGATGCGGTTCTATTGGTGCAGTAACCATAAACCGTTCCCCCTCACTGCCAGTGTCCTGTCCGCCCCCTGCGTAATTCCACAGGCTCGTTCAATCTCGCAACGATAACCGTCTTTTCTCCACCACCGCCCCTGACAATAGAGCTGGTAAGCCAAGAAAAAATGCTCAACAGGAGTGCACCGAAGAATGCAGACCAAAATCCCGTAACGTGCAACCCAAAATCCAGACTCGCCACAAGCCAAAACAGCAGTGCATTAATCACCAACAGGAAAAATCCCAAGGTAACCAAAGTAAGAGGAAGCGTGAGGATGACAAGGGCGGGGCGAACAAATGCATTGAGTATGCCCAAGACCCCAGCCGCCAACAGGGCAGAGGCAGTGTTATCAACGGATACTCCGGGCACTATTTTTGCCACTATGAGCACAGCAAGCGCCATCAAGATCCATCGTATGAGTATTCCCGGCATGAGTATTAATACTCCTCGTCTCGGCTAAGATTCATTGATCAATCGCCGGATCTATTCTTCTTGATAAACGGCTCCAATAAATCGATTGGCACAGGGAAGATAGTCGTGGAGTTCTTCTCCGCGGCAACTTCCACCAAAGTTTGCAAGAATCTCAACTGAAGGGCCGTTGGTTCCTTGGCGATGATCTGGGCAGCCTCGGAGAGCCTTGTGGCGGCCTGGTACTCTCCTTCGGCATTGATTACCTTCGCGCGACGCTCTCGTTCAGCCTCGGCCTGACGCGCTATGGCACGCTGCATCTCGGAAGGTAAATCAATGTGCTTTACTTCCACCATGCTGACCTTGACTCCCCACGGCTCTGTGTGGCGATCCAGTATCTCTTGAATCTCTAGATTGACCTTCTCCCGCTCGGCTAGGAGTTCGTCAAGTTCAGATTGACCGCATACGCTACGCAATGTGGTCTGCGCGAGCTGAGACGTAGCGTAGAGGTAATTCTCAACTTCGATCACGGCCTTGGTGGGATCCATCACTCGGAAGTAGATGACTGCGCTCACCTTAACTGACACGTTGTCCCTGGTGATGACATCTTGCGAAGGCACATCCATGGCCACAGTCCTCAAGCTGACCCGCACCATGCGATCAATGACCGGAATGAGAATGATCAGTCCTGGTCCTTTATGATCTATGACACGGCCTAGCCTGAAAATAACGCCCCGTTCATATTCGTTTAGGACCTTGATAGCCATAAACAAGAAGATGACAAGCAAAAATATGATGATTCCTAGAGCATACATGACACTTCTCCTTTACACTTTAGATGTCAGCAGCAGTGACCTCCACATAAAGGCCGTCAACGGACAGCACCTTGACCTTTGACCCCTTGGGTATCCTCACGTCTGATCTTGCGTTCCAATATTCTCCATGGATCGCTACCTTGCCTTGCTGGTCTATGTCAGTGAGCGTCACCCCGATCTCTCCCACAAGCCCCTGGGTTCCTGTAAGAGGCTTTCTCATCCATGCCCTCACAACGAGTCCCAACGCAAAAATGAAAAATGCAGATACCGCTGCAACGGTTGGGACAATAATGGACCAAGATACTCGCATGGCATCTTCACCGGATTCAAAAAGCATCACCGACCCTAATGTCATACTGACAATCCCTCCCACCGACAGCAACCCGTACGACGCTACTTTGATCTCCGCGATGAAGAGAATAACTGCCAATATGATCAACAAGATCCCAACATAATTCACCGGCAGAACCTGGAGTGCAAAAAACGAAAGCAAGAGACAAATACCGCCCACCACGCCGGGGAAGATCATGCCAGGATTATACAACTCCATCATAATCCCTATGCCTCCCACCATCATAAGCAGGTAGGCAATGTTGGGGTTCGCCACGACATCAAGGATCTTGAACCGCAGTCCCGGAACAATTCGCTCTATGTGAACATTTCTCGTGGAAAGGGTGTATGAACGCCCTTCCTTATCTATCTTTCTACCATTTAATTTGTCTAACAGGTCTGGAACCGAATCGGCAATGATTTCGATCACGCCTATGTCCAGGGCTTCTTTCGCCGTCACGGATACGCTTTCCCGGATAGCCTGTTCAATCCATTGGGCGTTCCTACCCTTACGTAAGGCTATTCCCCTTATATATGCCGTGAGATCGTTGATGATCTTCTCGGACATGGCCCCGCCAATTTCTTGTCCCCCGCCAGCGACTGGGTGAGCAGCACCTATGTTGGTACCCGGGGCCATAGCGGCCAGATCAGCCGCTACCGTGATGAGCGCACCCGCAGACGACGCCGATGAACCGCTTGGGGCCACATACACCACGACAGGCACTTTGGCGTTGACCATAGCCTTTATGATGGTCTTGGTGGTGGTAACTACGCCGCCCGGGGTATCCATCCGAATGATCACACACGCAGCCTTTTTTTCTTCAGCCTGCTGGATCCCCTTGACAATGTAGTCTGCTAGCGCTGGATTTACAGTGCCATCCACTGACAACAAGACCACAGTAGGTGTGGATTCATTATTTGCCGCTCTGGCGCTGAGAGCCACCTCAGCGCCCGCTAGGCTTGTCAGCCACAAGAGCACAGAACATATTGTATTCCTGATTGTCGGCCTCATCACCTGCTCTCCTGAACAGAATCGGTTAATCCCACCAATGCCATCACTTGCCGAAGATCAGCCCAAGCCTCTGCTTTATATCGCCTTTCCCGCTCCTGTCTCAAGAGAAATGAAGGATGGTATGTGGGCATGACCTTGATGCCGTTTCTCTCGAAAAAAGCGCCACGTATCTTGGAAAGAGGCTCCCTATTCTTGAGCAAAGCAGCCGTTGCTACGCGCCCAAGCGCTACCACCACCTTCGGGTTTATGCACTGAATCTGTTGTTCCAAGAAGGGCAGGCATGCTACAATCTCTTCTGCCTCTGGGTCGCGGTTCCCTGGAGGTCTGCATTTCACCACGTTGGCTATATAAACCTCGGAACGATCCAGACCCATGGCATTGATCATCTTGGTAAGCAGGGCACCAGCCCGACCTACAAACGGCCTCCCCTGTCGATCTTCATCCGCCCCGGGCCCTTCGCCTAAAAACATGACTTCCGCATTCGGATTACCTTCACCGAACACGATGTTTCTTCTCGTCGCGTGCAGACGACAACGAGTGCATTGCCCAAGCTCCTCCCGCGCCGATGCTAACGTACACCCTATTGCCCGAATCCCCAGCCTCGCAGCACGAATATAAACCTCATGAAAACCTAGGTTTACTAGCAGTTCCAGATAGTTTCTCGCCGCTGCAAACCAGTCTCGTTCGTCTGGGGACATGGTCTCCCTCACATTAGAAGGCCCTGCTTGCCCTCCAGCAAGACCTTCGCCCGGTCCAAAATCAGGTTGGCAACCGCTTCTTTGGGCATCACGCTATGACGTTCTATCTCACCCGAGGGAAGCAGAAACGTTACAATATTAGTGTCGCTGTCAAATCCGGCGCCCGGCTGACCAACGTCGTTGACCACCATCATATCGGCATTCTTGTTCTTAAGCTTCTTTGCTGCTTTCTCGACGGCCTGCGTAGTCTCGGCGGCGAAGCCTATCACTACCTGATGCTCCTTTTTCGATAATCCAAGGGCCTTGAGGATATCCACATTCTTAGTCAGAAGAAGAGCGCCGCCGACCTCGTCTTTGGGCGCCTTGGAAGTCCTAGGCTCCGCTGGACGAAAATCGGCAACCGCTGCGGCTTTTACAACTATGTCTGTGGAGGGGAAATAGGCCATCACACTATCCAACATCTCTTGCGCTGTCCTGACCGGAACAAGTTTTACACCAACAGGTGGGGACACCTTCAGGGGACCGGCCACCAAAATAACATTGGCCCCACGAAATGCGGCCTGTCTCGCTACGGCAACGCCCATTTTGCCAGATGATCGGTTGCTGATAAATCGCACAGGGTCCAGGGGTTCTTCCGTTGGACCAGCGGTTACAAGCACGGTTCGGCCAATTAAATCCTTGGGGCTGACAATATGGATGATACCCTCGAGAATAATTCCAGGCTCAGGCAATCGCCCTTGACCCGTCCAGCCGCACGCCAGAAAACCTGAGTCCGGATCAAGAATATGGTAACCTAAGTGCCTCAACTCTCGCAGGTTTTTTTGCAAAACAGGGTTGTTGTACATGTTAACGTTCATGGAAGGGCACACAAGGACTGGACAATTCGCTGCCATGAGGACGGTCGAGAGCAGATCGTCAGCTATGCCGGAGGCGAGTTTCCCAATGATATTAGCTGTTGCAGGTGCCACTACGGCGAGATCAGCTTGGTCGGCGACGGAAATGTGAACCACTGAAGGAGAGTGGTCATCGTCCCACATGCTGTCCCATACCTTGTTGCCGCTCAAGGTTGCGAGGGTCATCGGCGTCACAAAGTGTTTGGCCGCTTTCGTCATAATGACGTGAACATCCATCTCTGCTTTCTTTAATAGTCGCACTAGGATCGGAATCTTGTACGCTGCGATTCCGCCAGTGACGCCAAGCAGGATCTTTTTGGTCACTAACCACCCCCGCTGCTGATTTATTGTCATTGTTTTTTATATCAAGGGCATCCAAAGGTGTCAACGAACTTGGTTTCTGCCATAGGCGACCGCACCGTTCCAGGCATTGCAATCAGTAACGGAGCGGGTCAAAGGAAAACTGCGCCTGTTGCCAGATGCCAATGGTGAGAGAGCATTGCCTCGGAACAACCTCTCCTAGCGGGTAACACTGCAAGCGCCGTCAAAGCAGAGTTATCAACAACTGTAAATAACTCAAATCGGGCAAAAAATCAGGACGCCGCCGCAAGGCAAGATATATCGTTGGGTTATGTATCCTATTGAATATAATATTGGTTTAATGATGCCCCATCCTTGAGCACTCCGCTAAAAACTCTATGGTCTTGTAATCCCAAACGAAGCTATCCACAGGGTTGTAATCAGGTTATCCACAAGTTCTGTGGAAATGGGCTGGCCATCGGTCTATCAAGAGCTACGCCGCAGATTTTCCAATAACGATCCATGTATGCTTTGGAGCAGAACGCTTGCACGGACTCTTTCATCTCCCAAGAAAGCACCCCAAAGTGGATCTCAAACAAATCGCCCTGTATGCCAAGCCTCAAGATCATCCAATATCTTTTTGCCGATGGAGTATTTGTCGAAGTGTTCTGGATGCTTCTCGTTGTGATTGTTGAAAAAGGTCTTCAGAAAATGGCCATTAGAGGCCTTTAGGAGTTTATCTTCGCTGAAAACCATTATGTTTAGCGATTTGATGCTCTTTGCCCGCTGCTCTTGTTCTCCGCCTCCGTGGCTTTCAGGAATCAGAACGGCTCGCGTCCCGGTAAGAAGGATTTCGTTAACAATGTTGTATCCAGCCCGACACACGACCAGTTCAGAATGAGCTACTAGGTCGATCAGGTCGGGAGTAAACGTAAGGAATCTTACCTTGTCGCTCAAGGGATGGCTCCTGATAGAGGCAATAGCTGACTGGGCCAAGTAAGGGTCTAGGACCATAACGACCTGACACTGAGAGCTGATCTCACATGAGATGAACAGTTCGAGGAGCTTCCTGGAAAGCTCCACCACGCGGTTGTTTCGCCCCAAAGAAACTAGCACCGTCTTTCGTGACGGCAGTCCAAATCTCTTGAATGTCTCAGCGCGGGGAGCAATCTCAGAGCGTACCTTATTCGTAATCTTACCTAAATACGTTATCTTTTTTTCCAGCTCTGGATCGTTGCCAAGGAACTGCTTATTGATGTCTATGACAGAGCGATCCTCCAGTACGTACATCAAATCATACAGCGACCCAATGTTGATGGACTCGGAGCGATGACGCGGGTTCTGATACGGGATGCGAAGAAGCGGGACCCATTTCATGATCCCCCGGCAGACGTGAACAAGAATGAAATCCATTGGGCCGCCTTTGCGCATCCACTTTTTCATAAGTAGCGGAATCAATTCACTCATTTGTCCTGTCATGTTGTGTTCTATTACGAGTACATCGGGCTGAAAAAAGTCGAAGGTGCTCATAATCATATTTTGCCTGAAGTCAAAAATTTCCTCCAGACCGAATCCCGAGAGATAACGGGACACCATTGGGCTGTCTTGTTTGTCGATATCGAGTTTGATAGAAGGCAGTTTTATGACTTCGATGCCTTCCCGGAAAAAGATCTGCGGAATGGAGGTGCCTGATATTACGAGGAAGTCTATATCCGGACGCCACCGCTTCATGCCCGTGACAAGGGCGAGGGTTCGGAACGCGTGGCCCAGCCCGATGGAATTATGGGTATAAACTAGTATCCTTCGTAAGCTGTTGCCGCTCATCTCACTGCCCAGTCGCCGTTTGGTATGATTGTCTTATACGATCCGTGTCGGTCTGAAGCGATACATCTCTTGGTCTATCCATGATAGGCATACCTATAATGCGCATCCTAGTGCATCACACCCTGTCAAGTCGAGACTCTCCGCAAAATGACACGCAGAAAGGTGTTCTGGAGCGATTTCCCGTAAAGGCGGCTCGCTCTCCGAACAAATCGCCCGTGCGTACACGCATCTCGGATGGAAAGCGCATCCCCTCGGTGGACTTATAGGGTCGGCGGCTTCGCCTTTGAGTATAATCTTTTTTACTTTTATGTCACGCCGTGTGGTGGGTACATTCGACAAGAGCGCTTCAGTGTACGGGTGCCTCGGACGATCGAAGAGAGTTTGGGCCGGCGCATATTCTACTACCTTACCGACATACATAAGCACAATGCGTTGGCTGAAATGCCGCACAAGGCCGAGATCGTGCGAGATAAAAACATAGGCCAATCCAAGTCTGTCTTGAATCTCCAGGGCCAGGTTGATGATCTGAGCCTGGACCGAAACATCTAACGCTGAGGTCGGCTCGTCAGCAACCAGAAGCTTCGGATAGAGGGCCAACGCCCTAGCTATACTTATCCGCTGTCGTTGTCCTCCCGAAAAAGCGTGTGGATATCTGCCCAGATGACTCACCTGCAGTCCTACAACTTCTATCAGCTCACGCACGCGGGCTTCCAGCTCCTTGCCTTTGGCCGCCTTGTTTACCACAAGCGGTTCCGCAAGTATTTCCCTAACCGTCATCCGGGGATTCAGAGAGGCGAAGGGGTCCTGAAAAACCATCTGAATATAGCGACGCAACGGTCTCATTTCCTTGGGCTTTATGCTGCCTATATCCACGCGAGATACTTTGCCTCTGGGGCTAAACCATATGTGGCCGCCCGTGGGGGTGTAACCTCCCATGATCATCCTTCCCACGGTGGTCTTCCCACATCCCGACTCCCCGACCAAACCAAGAGTCTCACCTTCTCGGACGGAAAAGCTAACCCCGTCAACTGCCCTGACGAAGCCAACAGCCTTTTTCAACATTCCCTTGTGAATGGGGAAATGTTTCTTAAGGTCCTGTACCTCTAACAAATATGGTTGGCAGTCCAAGTCTCTTTTATCCTCAGCTCCTGATGCAAATCCTTGGACACGCAACATAGTGTCCCCCGTCAATTTGCGTCAATTCGTAGGGTTGATCGCGGCACACAGAATCGCCTTCGCATTCGTTGCACCTCCCGAAGAACGGGCAGCCTTTTATCTCCACTAGCGGATTAGGCAGGGTCCCTTCAATGGTCGCCAGGGGAGTCCGCACCAGCGTGTCGATACCAGGCACTGACCGCAATAATGCCCTAGTGTATGGATGGACAGGATCCTTGAAAATTACTTCCACAGGGGCGCGTTCCATAACCCTGCCAAAATAGACAACCAAGACATCATCGCTAATGTCGGAAATAACGCCTAGGTTATGGGAAACGAATAGGATAGACATGCCGAATTCTTCTTGTAGTTGTTTAAGGAGATCGATTATTTGGGCCTGAATCGTCACGTCCAGGGCTGTCGTAGGCTCGTCTGCAATGAGAATTCTAGGACGGCAAATTAGTGCCATGGCAATCATAGCCCGCTGTCGCATACCCCCTGACAATTGATGCGGATACACATCTACGAGATACTGAGGTCTTGGAATTCCTACCTTGCCAAGGATTTCTATAGCCCTATCACGCGCCTCAGACTGCGATGCATCGGAGTGAAGACGGAGAGCCTCGATTATCTGACTGCCGATTGTGTGAAGCGGACTGAATGAATTCATAGGCTCTTGAAAGATCATGGCCACGTCACGCCCACGAATTTCCCTCATGGCTCGACTCTGAGAAGGAAGCTGAACGAGATCGATGAGCTGCGACTCTCCATTGGCGTTATCCTGTCCCAAGAGTATTCGCCCGCTGACAATTTTCCCTGGAGATGGCACTATCCTCAAAATCGACTGCCCTATGACGCTTTTGCCGCTACCTGATTCTCCAACGATCCCGAGGCTTTTACCTTTATCCACGGCAAAACTAACGCCGTCCACGGCTCTTACCGTCCCCTCGTCTAAGAAGAAGTGGACCTTCAAATTGTCAACTTCTATCAAATGACTCATGCCAGCTACCTTGAGTAGGGATCCACGGCGTCTCTAAGGCCGTCGCCAACAAAATTGAAGGCCAGAACCGTAGCAATAACAAAGGCAACCGGGATGAGGAGCCACGGATAAAGAGCGATCGTCGTAACATTCTGAGCTTCCTTGAGGAGTACGCCTAGGCTCGTTATAGGGGGCCTCAGCCCTATGCCGAGAAAGCTCAGAGCTGTTTCTGCGAGGATCATGCTTGGGATTGCCAAGGTTATGGTCACGATTATATGGCTTGTAAATGACGGTAACAAATGACGAAATATGATACGAAAATGTCCGGCGCCTGCAAAGCGGGCAGCCAGCACAAATTCCTCTTCTCGCAAGGCCATCAACTTTCCACGAACCATCCGGGCTAGATCTGTCCATCCGATAAGAGAAATGATCAGCGTGATCACGAAATACACCTTAAGACTCGGCCAGTGTGGCGGCATAGCCGCAGACAATCCCATCCACAGTGGAATACTTGGAAAGCAGCGGATGATTTCTATGATCCGTTGAATGATACCGTCAGACAGTCCTCCAAAATATCCAGATATTCCGCCGAAAAACAACCCAAGCCCCAGACTCAACATAACCCCTAGCATGCCTATCGAGAGAGATATCCGGCTTCCATACAGGCAGCGAGAGAACATATCCCGTCCCATGCGATCGGTTCCAAAAACGAAGATCTTGCCAGGTTTTCGTGCACCGAAGAGGTGAACTCTAGTTCTCCAAAATCCCCAAAAATAATAGACATCGCCTTGCACCCAAAATTCGATGGGATGCATAATGTCAGGACACTCAACGTATCTGATTGCCTGAGTTTCCATGTCGATGTCCATGACTAAACCATAAACGAACGGACGGCGCAGTCGTCCCTCCTGGTCTATTACTCGTATCTCGGAAGGAGGAGCGTACACATGTTCGAAGTGCCTGGTATCCTTATCGTAAGGCGACAAGAACTCGCAGAAGACCGCAGTGAAATAAAGCCCAATGATTGCGGCCAAGCCCAGCATGGCCAACCGATGCTTCTTGTATGCCCACCAAACAAGCTGGCGGGCGGACGCATTTAAATACTTTTCCTCCTTTTGGTTCCCCTCGCTCATGCTCCCTCACTCGCTCCGAACCTGATACGGGGGTCCACCCATGCCAAAAGAATGTCAGATACCAGAGTTCCAACGACAGTTAGCGTGCTAAGGAGCATGAGGAAGCTTCCCGCTAAATGCATGTCCTGACTCATCAGGGCGCCTAGAAGCAACGGACCTGACGTGGGTAGATTCAAGACTATGGCAGTGATGGCGATGCCTGAGACTAGTTCCGGGAGCGTCCATCCGATCGTGCTTACTAGCGGGTTAATTGCTACCCTAACTGGGTACTTCAGGATAAGCTTTGTCTCAGGCAGACCCTTGGCGCGAGCAGTAACCACATAAGGCTTCCTCAGCTCGTCCAACAGATTCCCTCTTATGATACGTATGAACTTCGCCGTATGTCCGGTCCCCACGATCATAACAGGAATCCAGAGATGCTTGAGCATGTCAACGAACTTTGCCGCTGTCCAGGGAGCATCGGCGAACTCAGGAGAGAAAAGCCCCCCGATGCTCATTCCCAAGTACGAGTAAGAAAACCAAAGCAAAACCAGAGCGAACAGGAAATTAGGCGTGGCAAGTCCGATGAATCCAATGAGAGTCAAGAGATAGTCAACCCACGAGTACTGGCGAACAGCCGAATAAATGCCGATGGGGATAGCTATAATCCAGGTGAATATAATGGTGCACACAGATATCAAAATGGTCAGCGGAAGTCTTTCTCCTACCAGAGTCGCCACCGGTTTGTTCCATTCAAATGAATGCCCGAAATCCCCGTGAAGAAAATTCCACGCCCACAAAAAATACTGTTCGTAAATGGGTCTATCCAGACCAAACCTGCTTTTAAGAGAATCGAGTTCGGCCTCATCCACGGCCTCACCACTGACGCTGAGCTGAGCCACGTAGGTGGTGAGAAAATCTCCAGGCGGCAATTGGATAATAGCGAAAGAGATAATGCTAATGGCTATCAGGGTCGGGATCATTATTAGCAGCCGCCGTACCACGTAAGCCAGCATATGGATGCCCTTTCTCACACTTGGCGCCCATTTGGGTAGGCGTCAGCGCCAGACTAGTAGATTTGACCCTTACTTGCCCGTTGTGTAACTGAATTGCTCAGGATGTATAGGCCCAGGATTGGGATACATCCAGCTCTGAAAATCCCTCTTCGGAACGTTGATCATTTTTTTGGAGACTACATAGTAATCCGGAGGATCATGCACTATTCCGATAACCCAAAGGTTCTTTTCGTTAGAGTCTATTATGCGGCGAAAGAGTTCTTTTTGCTTTTCGTGAGAGACCGTGCGAAGTATCCGGTTGTACGTCTCCATAAGAATCCTAATGTTATCTGGCGGCTGTTCTCCTCTTTTCCCCCGGGATTGAAACCATTGGGCATAAAGAGGCGCCTGGAGACTTTCCCCGCTGTAGGGGAAATACCACCGAGGATCAAGCAGACATTCTAACCCTCCATCCCCTGACCAAAGGGCTATGTCGTGCTCGGCATTCTGCGTTCTTTGCCGGAACAATTCCATGGACTCTGATTTAACTTCTGTGTTGATTCCCACCGCCTTGAAATTAGATGCAACTATTTCAGCAACGTCAACCCACGATTGAATCGATACCATGACGTCCAGGGATATTCTAAGTTGCTGACCATCTGGCATTAGCCGTTTTCCATCCTTGCCCAGCTTGAGTCCCATCTCATCCATCAGAGCGGATGCAGCAGACGGATCATACTGCGTGTAGGCCTTCTCGTAGGACTCACTGTAGAAGTCAGATTCCTTCAAAGGTGCCGCCTGGCGAGGAATGCCCTTCCCACGATAGACTATCTTGTTGATCTCATTGCGGTTGATCGCAAGAGACAGCGCCCTCCGAAATCGTGGGTCCAACAGGATCTGGCGCATCTGGGGGACCTTGTGATTCAGGTTAGGGGCAAGGAGTACCCCCACCGATGCTGTGGAAGTCTTCGGCACTAGAAAATATTTTCCCTGGGCCGCACTGGCAAGAAGGAGTACGGAATTTTGCATACCGCCCAGGCGCCTGCCTTGCATGTCTATTTCCCCGGCAATAGCCTTCAGAACGATCGTCTGCGATTCTGCTTGAAGATCGTGTACAATCGTGTCGATGTAGGGCAGTTGATTTCCCTCCGTATCCACCTTCCAATAATACGGGTTGCGCTCCAAAACAAACCGTCTGCCCGGCGCAGGTATTTTGGTTATCCAGGCGCACAGTGAAGGCATCTCCGGGTTCACAAACATCCCCCGCTGTATGTCAGACATATCCAGGAACAGTTTCACCCATGTTGATGCCTTTTTTTCTTCAACCAGCTTCTGCAGCTCCTGGGGATCAGCGTATTTCTTGTGAAATCGTTTCAAATAATGTTTTGGCTTTGTGACGAAGTTCATGCCTTGAGGGCACGCGAGCTGCTGAATAAACAAGCTATATGGCTGATCGAATTCAAAGCGAACAGTGTAGTCGTCAATCTTGGTCACTTTGGGAGGCGTTTCAGTGGGCGAGAGCCATTTTGGAACGTTGGGCGTTAAATCTTTGTTAAGGACAATGTCTTCCATATAAAAGAGGATGTCATCGGCCGTGAATGGATAACCGTCGCTCCATCGCACACCCCGAATCAGGTGAAATGTGAGAACCCTGCCTTCTTCTTCAGCTTCCCATTTGTAAGCAAGATTCGGGATCACTTTATAATCGGGGCTCCATCGCAACAGAGGATCGTATAGTATTCTCCTGGCGCCGACGAGATCGGACAGCCCTGTGTAGGCGCGCCGCCAAACTCCGCCGTATGAACCCTGCTTTTCAACAGGGTTCACCACGGCGGGCTGTTCTGGAATGCGGTCTTCCAGCTGCGGCAGCTTTCCTTCGCTCACCAGCTTTTCGAGCTGCGGCGCCTGTTGGAACGCATGTACCTTTTCTTGAAACACCCCCAGCAACGTCATCGAAACCACAAGAAGGGCCACTATCAACAACTTAACACGGGCTCCGCTCTCCATGAGTTCTCCTTAGCTGCTTGACTCCCGTTAACGGGCAAAACTTCTCCAAAGACCTCGCGTCTCCGGTACTCCCGATCTACACAAATACCTCCGCACCATTAATCTGTCCCGATGCATCCTAAAATGGGATGTCATCGTCGGAAGGTGGTGGCGGGTATCTATCATCGAGCCGGCCCGATGGAGGGACTGTTTTACTCTGGGGACCAGGACCGGTTTTTCTCTGAGCTTCTTCGCTTCTCACTTGTTGCGCGCCCGGACCGCCTATCATAATCATATCATTGGCCACGATCTCATAGGTCGTACGCTTATTCCCGTCCTGATCCTCCCATTCTCGGCTCTGAATACGACCTTCTAGGAAAACTTGTTTTCCCTTGCTTAAGTACTCACTGCAAATTTCACCCAGTTTTCCCCACGCCACTATCCTGTGCCACTCCGTGCGCTCCTGATCGGTACCGTCCTGATCTCTCCAACGGTGCGATGTAGCCAGAGTAAACGTAGCCACTGCCTTACCAGAAGACGTGTACCGCACCTCCGGATCTCTCCCCAGATGCCCGATTAACATAACTTTGTTCAACGACCTTTGAGACATGCACGCCTCCGTTTAATCCTTGAGGGAACCATTTGGTCTAATTGGTCCAAAAAGAGTTGATGCAAATGAGTCCGAAACGTTATCCTTGATGAAAACGCGCAGCCTTGTCAAGGCTAAATGGCGCGGCAGAACATGATCCTTCTGCATCCCCTTCCGGATTCTCATTGTGACACAAGACGGTACAATAAGGCAAAGGATAGCTACCATGCTTCAGCTTCAAAGCCTGACAGTCCGTGAAATATCCCAGTGCCTTAGAATAAGCGAAAAAGAAGTGTATGTCCATTTGGAGCATGTGCAGCGTTCTTGCGGCAAAAGGGAAAAGTTGATAAGTGAGCCCGCCCGCTGCCTGAGTTGCGGTTTTGTGTTCCGAAAGCGATCCAAGCTTTCTCCTCCAGGGCGATGTCCTGTATGCCGGTCCGAAGCCATTACAATGCCCTTGTATGGACTGGCTTCACGCAAACACGGTAGCCGGGAATAATGAACCGCAGTGACTTGTGGAGCCGCGAAGAATATCGTAATGTGTACAAAATTTGTGAAAAATGATTTTCTTTAATACATCAATCAGGCCTGCCCGTTGCGCAATAAAAACGGAAAGGAACAAAAACAGTCATGAACAAAGAAGCGGCCGCCGAATATGCATGCGAATTTCAAGAGGACCTGCTCCTACCTTCCCAGGAGCAAAGACTCAGGGTAGCCATAGCCGACATGGTGAAATCATGTCAGGATGAAAGGACAGTGGACCACGTAGGCGCTGCCCTTATCCCCTCGAAGGACGAGATAATTCGCATACTTAACATACTACAGGACGTGTTGTTCCCGGGATTTTTCGGTAAACAAGAGTTAACACACTCCACGCTGGAATTCCACCTCGGTAATCAGATGGTGACGTTATTTGAACTCTTGGCTCAACAGATATCCCGGAGTATTCGCCACGAGTGTCGTCGAACAGACAGCCTCTGCATGAAATGCGTTGAAAAGGGGAGGGAAGAGTCGATCCTGTTCCTAGAGAAACTGCCGCTTCTGCGCCAGAGACTCTCCAGAGACGTCAAAGCTCACTACGACGGCGATCCCGCATCAAAGAGCCTCGACGAAATAGTTTTTTCGTACCCAGGCCTCTACGCCATCTTTGTATATCGATTAGCTCACGAACTCTTTATAAAACACATCCCCCTCATGCCCCGAATCATGACCGAGCGTGCGCATTCTCTTACCGGTATAGACATCCATCCGGGCGCGACCATAGGGTCAGATTTCTTTATTGATCATGGCACTGGGGTCGTTGTAGGCGAGACGACCTCGATTGGAGACCGCGTACGTATTTATCAGGGTGTCACCCTCGGTGCGCTTTCTGTCCCTCGTGAGTCCGAAGGAGGAAATTACCTGAGAGGCCGAAAACGCCATCCTACGATAGAGGATGACGTCACCATCTACGCGCAGGCCACGATATTGGGAGGCGAAACGGTGATCGGAGCGCGCTCTGTAATAGGAGGTAATGTGTGGTTAACCAGTTCGGTCCCTCCCGATACGACGGTCTTGATAGAGACGCCTCGTCATGTCTTCAAGGCCGAGAGTTACACGCCGAAATGATCAACAGCCGGGTGCAGCCTTTCCGAAAGAAAGAAATGTTTGATTTCTTGACAGAAGGTTTGATAAATATGACAAGCTATCACGGGGCGGTTCATGTTAAAAAAAAGGTGGTCACCTTGTGCTGCCCACATTGCCCTGGGCCTCACGCATCCTAAAGTGAGTGTCCACATCTTTTTGTGTTGCAATAAGGCACATACTTTATAAAACTGGTAGGACATTGATTGCCCGACACCCTAGGACGAACGGAGATCGAGAGTGGCAAGAATTTTTTACGAAAAAGACGCAGACAAAAAAACGCTGATCCGCAAAACCGTCGCGGTAATCGGGTATGGAAGTCAGGGACACGCTCATGCTCTTAACCTTAGGGATTCAGGAATAAAGGTTCTCGTTGGACTGAAAAAAGACAGCAAGCGATGGGACAAGGTTGTTAAAGACGGACTTAGGGTCTTGGAGGTGGAAGAGGCTACCGCCAAAGCAGACGTGGTAATGATATTGGTACCTGACGAGGTGCAGGCTGCCTTGTACAATATGAAAATAGAACCTCATTTGAAGAAGGGAGCCTGTTTGGCCTTTGCACACGGGTTTAACATCCACTTTGGCCAGATCGAACCGGCCGTCCATCGTGATGTGTTTATGGTGGCTCCAAAAGGACCCGGACATTTGGTACGACGCATGTACAAAGAGGGTTTTGGAGTGCCAGCCCTTCTGGCGATACACCGAGATGCGAGTGGCAACTGCCACAAGATTGGCCTCGCCTACGCGGCCGCAATAGGTGCTGCAAAAGCGGGCGTCATAGAAACCACATTTGCTGAAGAAACAGAAACAGACTTGTTCGGAGAGCAGGCAGTGCTGTGCGGCGGCATGACCGCCCTGGTTCAGGCCGGATTCGAGACGCTTGTGCAGGCTGGTTATCAGCCAGAGATAGCGTACTTTGAGTGCCTCCACGAACTCAAGCTCATCGTTGACCTGATGTATGAGGGCGGAATCGAAAGGATGCGCTACTCAATCAGTAATACCGCTGAATATGGTGATATGACGCGAGGTCCGAGGATTATAGGACCTGAAGCCAAAGCCAAAATGGCCGAAATCTTGTCCGAGATTCAGTCCGGCGTTTTTGCCCGGGAATGGATCCTTGAAAATCTGGCGGGTCGTCCGCTTTTCAAGGCCGGCGAACTGCGCACTTCTGAACATCCTATTGAAAAAATCGGGAAACAGCTTAGGGCGATGATGCCCTGGATAGCAAAATCTCTTGAAGAAACGTGACATCATGAACTCATCGTGTTTTTTTACGTCGAATAGTCGGCCGAGGCATTCACCAAAAGGACTTACGAAGGCTCGACGCGACGGGCGTGCAAAGAACATGTTGTCTCAATACCTTGCGTGACAAACGAACCAATTTGGCGCGGTCCATGCGTTTTAGCTGAGTGCCGTTATGTAATTGTCTGAATGCTTGTGAGGCGTTACCATCGCATTTGCACAAGGCGCGGTTAGTTTGCGTTCGCGAAGCTAGGGACTTGTGTTCACTAGCGTGAAAGCGCTTTTCCACACAATGGCACGAGGTGCAAGCGAATCAGTAGAGTCGCGGACCAAGGTAGCGGAAAGGATTATTATCTTATGATTAAAATGCTTAGCATTAAGAATTTCAAAAATTTTCGAGACGTCGAGTTTGACGTTCGGCCCTTAAATGTCTTTATCGGCCCCAACGGAACAGGCAAATCAAATCTAGGAAATTTGCTGCTGATGCTGAGCTTCCTAGCCTCAGGTCCTTTCAGCAGCGCTTTCGGCCCAGGACCCTTCACGTTTCGTCAAACGTTGAGCAGGCGAGAAAAGACAGATCCGAATCCTCACGAGCAGGACCTTAATATTGAAATAACACTCGAAATAGATGGCATAAATTACAACTACACAATTATTTTCAGTGAAATTAGACGAAACGAGTACCTGATAAAAGAGGAAACTCTAAACGAAGTACAAGGGGAGATACTGTTCACCATAGCTGATGTGAAGGCCCGTGAATCCAAGATGGCACAAATGAGGAAGGGCCACGCATGGAATGACGCAGAGAAAAGAATACGCAACGTAGCTCAGTATCTATCTAAGATCAAAAGGTATCGCTTTGTACCGGATCTCATCAAGAAGCCTTCGAATGTGCAGGACTCATATTTACTGGACCATACGGGAGAAAATCTCGCCGCAGTCCTCCACCATCTGGAAAAAAACCATCCTGATCACTTCCAATGCATAGAACAAGAGATTTGCCGAACCGTCCCAGACGTACGAAGGATTTTTACGCCTCAGTTGGGCGATGCCAACCAAGTGGGTATAGGTGTAGAAGAGAAGACAAAATCCGGATACTTTGTGGGCCCACAATTGTCCGATGGCTTTCTCGTATTTCTCGCTTTGTGCACGCTCTTCAATTTGCCGGATCAACCGCGCATTTTCTTCGTAGAGGAGCCGGAGGCGTACCTGAATCCAAATCGGCTCCGTGTCATATACGATCTCGTCCATAAATTCGCCGCGATGAATCCGACAAGACAAGTTCTCATGAGTTCACATTCGCCGTATTTCATAGATTGGTCCGAGGATCGGCCCGAAGAACTAACCCTTATGCAAGAAGTGAACGGGTGGGCGGAATTGCGTAACTTGAAAGATATAAAAGACTTGCGATATTTCCTTGAAGAAGATGAATGGGGTCAGGAGTGGGTGACAAAATTCTTCAGAACAGACTACGCCGTGGAGGCCAGCGAGACGACCAATCAATCTGAATATGCCGGTAACTCGGAAGAGGACGATGTTTGAAAATAATTCAGAGGTTAGGACACGAGCAGGCAAGTCAGTTTCAGGGCAAAAGCCTGGTTAAGCTTAGTCACGGCAAGAGATCCAATAGACCATTTACTATCAAAACTATGACCATCAAATCCAAAAATTGACAGGTTTCCTCGACAAAAAAAAACTAGCACAACTCATCTTATCATGTTAAATATGGTTAAGCCGTACTCACACCATCGCACTAAGCCGATCAATTATAGACTTAATCAAGGAGCAGAATGATGGAGACTATCCTTCAGTTTTTGACGTATGCGGCGGGTCTGGTTTTCATTGTGGCTTTCGCAGCCAAGCTGTTGAAGTATGCGACGATGCCAATGCACGTCCGTTGGGAACTATACCCGATTCCGCACGAGGGAAAAGAGTGGGGAGGTTCCTTCTACGAAGAAGTGGATCACTGGAAAAAAACGCGCCACAAAAATCAACTGGCCCAATATAGATTCATGGTCCCTGAGATTCTGTTTATAAGGGCGCTGTACGAGGACAATCGCTCAATGTGGTATTGGTCGTTTCCATTCCACTTTGGCCTGTACCTCTGCATAGGAGGGCTTGTTCTTTTGGCCATCGGGGCTGTCCTCCAGATAGCCGGGCTCCCGCCTGAGTCATCCGCGTTGGGTAGTTTTGTCCAATCCTTGACCACTGTATTCGCTGTTGTGGGTTACGTCCTCGGCACCATAGGAGCCATTGGACTTCTTATCAAAAGAGCAAGCGATAAAGAACTCTCAGAATTCTCCGCTCCAATAGACTACTTTAATCTCGCATGGCTTGCTGCAATATTTGCAACGGGCTTCCTCGTCTGGATGCAGGACCCCGGATTTACTACAGCCCGCGATTACCTCGTAAGCCTCGTCACTTTTACCTCCATGAAGAAACCCATGGGCGCGCTCCATGCAATCAACCTCTTGCTGTTTATCGGTTTCTGGGCTTATTTCCCCTTCACTCACATGACCCACATGGTTTCAAAGTATTTCATGTGGGACAAGGTCAAGTGGGACGATGATCCAAATGTGGGGGATCCTGGGATGGACGCCAAGATTAAGAAATACTTGGGATACCCCGTAACCTGGTCAGCCCCTCACATTGGAGCCGAAGGTGGGCGAAAGACCTGGGCAGATGTAGCCACCTCAAACCCGTGGGCAGAAGAAGCCAAAGAAAAGAAGTAATGGGAGGATTTCGAAATGAAGCCTGAAGAGATATCCAAGCCGGCTGAGCAGCTTGTTAACATCAAACCCGAAGACCTGGCGAAGCTGCCCCCGCCTTATGATACATATACAGAACAACCGCTTGCAGAGCTCACTCCCGCCCAAAAAGAGAAGTGGGAGCACTCTCTTGACGGAATATCCGCCGTCAACCTTCCCAAGCCGCAGTCCCCAGAGGAAGAGAAGAAGTTGGTAGAGGCGTTCCTCAGAGGGTTAGAAAAATTGATGACTAAGGAGGATAATTGGACATTTCTCCAGCCGCTCATGCTTTCGATGGATTATTGTGCAAAATGCCAGACATGCGCGGACGCCTGTCCGGTGTATGAAATGAGCGGGAAGAAAGACATATACAGGCCGACTTTTCGTGCGGACGTCCTCCGGAAAATAGCGAAAAAGTATCTCACAAAAGGTGGAAAGATCTTGGCGGGGTTCAGGGGGCACGACATAGACCTTAATTGGGATACGGTAGCTCGTCTCGCTGAACTATCCTATCGCTGTACACTGTGCCGTCGTTGTACTTCGGTCTGCCCTGTGGGAGTGGACAATGGCCTCATAACACACGAGCTGAGAAAAATCTTCAGTCAGGAGTTGGGCATTGCCGCAGCTGAAATCCATGAAAAGGGCTCCGTAAAGCATCTCAAATTCGGATCCAGCACGGGCATGATCAAGGCTGCCGTCGAGGATATCATCGAATACCTCGAGGATGACATCGAGGAAAAGACTGGCAAGCGCATCAAGATTCCGGTGAACAAGAAAGGCGCGGATATCCTTCTGATTCACAATGCCGGCGAATTCATGTCGTGGCCGGAAAATCCCATGGCTTTTGCCATCCTTTTTGATGCAGCTGGCATCAACTACACCATATCCACAGACCTGGTAGGGTATGACGCGGTCAATTACGGCTTGTGGTATGACGACGTGCAATTCGCGAGGGTGGCGCTAAAACACCTTGAAGTGGCCAAGGAACTCGGCGTACAAAAGATCGTTATCGGAGAATGCGGTCACGCTCACAAAGCCCTTTCAGTCATTGCCGATAGGCTTTTGCCGGGTCAGCAGATGTTACCCCGGGAAAGTTCTTACACTCTGCTGTGGGATATCGTAAGAAGCGGAAAAATTAAATTCGACGCCTCAAAAAACGACTTCCCTGTCACTCTTCACGACCCATGCAACGTCGTAAGACTAATGGGGGTCGTGAAACCCCAGAGGGAAATACTCAAGGCAATCACTCCGCCCGGTCGTTTCCGTGAAATGACTCCTCACGGGGTCAAAAACTACTGTTGCGGCGGCGGTTCAGGGTTTGCCATCATGGGCTCCGGAAACTTTCCCGACTGGAAAAGAGCCGTCTCAGGACGAAAGAAGCTCTCCCAGATACTCGGCGCGTTCCAGGGGGAAATGGACCCATCCATCCGTAAAATGCTATGCGCTCCTTGTTCCAACTGCAAAGGCCAAATCAGAGACCTGTTGGAATACTACGAAGTCTTTGAGAAGACAGGTATTTGGTACACCGGCATGGTGGAACTCATGGTCAACGCCATGGTCGATCAAGAAAAGCCTTTCATCGAGTGGCCGGACGATGAGGATGAAGACGACATGTAAAACCACGGCCTCTCTGTGCCAGTCACAAGGAGGCGAAGCATCGGCCTGGTGAAATGGCATCCCTGCGCCAGCCCTGAAAGCTCAGCTTTTTACAATGTTACCGGAGAGCGGTGATAGCCTTTGAGAGACGAAAATGAAGAGAAGCGGTCCCGCAACGGACCGCTTCTCTTCATTTTACACATGCCTCTAAGTTCTAGAGTTCCCTAAGGTACACCAATTGCTCAAGGAAATGGCCGGATGGTCAGCGCTACCCTAAATTCCCTTAGGCTGGAACCAGAACTGTCAAATACTATGCGCGTCTTGGCAAACAACGTACCCTCTTAGCCTTCAGAGTGGTGTCTTGCGGCTGGCCGACGCAGAGCCTAGTTCGGCAAAGAATAATTGAGTCAATAATTTCTTTCCACGTTCAGGAAACAGCCAAACTCCCCTTATTCGACCTCGGAGTCGGATACGCCGCATTGAGCGAGTAGTTTTGTCCAGCGTTCATTCACACGGTCCTGAATATAGGCAGTTAGCTTTTCATCAAGGTGGCGGTATCTACCCTGTCCTTTGAAATAATCGGCCACAGGTTTGAGTTGCTTGGGCTTTCGGTTTATTTTCCACACGCCGTTTTCAACCTCGTAAAGAGGGAAAATTCCTGTATCCACTGCCAGCTTACCGTATTCAATGGCTTTGTTAGGTGGTATGCGCCAGCCGGTTGGGCAAACCGACAAAATATGGATATACGCTGGACCATTGAAGGTCTTGGCTTTTTGAACTTTTGCAATAAGGTCTGTATAAAAACTCGGGCACGCTGTGGCTGCATACGGGATGCCATGGGCTGCAGCAATTCCCGTCATGTCTTTTTTCCATGTCATTTGTCCCGCCGGATGAACCCTCCCCGCTGGCGATGTAGTCGTCGAAGCTCCAAATGGGGTGGAAGAAGACCGTTGAATACCGGTGTTCATGTATGCTTCGTTGTCCACACACACGTAGATCACCTTGTGTCCTCGCTCAAGCATGCCTGATAGTGCCTGTATGCCGATGTCGCTGGTTCCCCCATCACCACCCATTGCCAGTATAGTAACGTCCTTGTCCGGGATTCGGCCCTTTCTTCTGAGAGCTATCATGGCTGATTCGATGCCAGAAGCGACAGCGGCAGCGTTTTCAAAAGCTACATGTATCCACGGAATGTTCCAGGAAGTAAGGGGGTAAGGCGATGAAATGATCTCCATACACCCCGTCGCCATGGCCATAACTGCGTCGGCCCCGATGGCCTTCAGAGTGTGGCGTACGGCTAACACCTCTGCACACCCCTGACAGGCTCGATGCCCTGAGTTGATGAACTCTTCAATGGGAAAATTCTTCAGGGGTCTTATGATCTTTTGTTTTGTCGGTTCAGCCATCTTGTATCTCCCTATAGTCTCAGGCGCTAGGAGCGCACTCCATAAAGTCCGTAATCCGTAGCTTGGCCTTCCTGGGCCAACTCGAGCATTGCCGCCACGTCTTCAGCGGTCACGTCTCTACCCCCAAGACCTGCCACCATGCACCTAATGTTAGGGCGATTGGGTTCGTGATACATCAGCGCCCTCAGCTCAGAGGTGACCGGCATATTTGCAGCGCCGGGTGAAACGCACCGATCAATCACAAGAACTTCCTTCACCCGACTCAATGCCTGCTTAAGCTGCTGAACCGGCAGCGGCCGCCACAACCGAATCTTAAGTAAACCAACTTTCTTGCTCTGCTGTCGGAGAATATCTACCGCAAGTGAAGCAGTCTCGCAAAGAGAACCCATGGCAACGATAAGCGTATCTGCGTCATCTGTCATGTACTCCTCTATCGAGGAATATTTCCTGCCAGTGAGCTCTGCCAACTCTTCCCATGCCTTGTTGATCACTCCAAACGAGCCCTGCATTGCTTGGTCATGGGCCATGCGCTGCTCAGCATAAATTTCCGGCATGCCAAACGCGCCGAAGGTGACCACCTTGTCTGGATGTAAAGTATGAATTGGCTTGAATGGCGGCAAATACTGCTTGACCATATCCGGCGTCCAGAATTCGATAGGTTCAATAACATGGGTGAGGGAGAACCCGTCCACGTTGATGATCACAGGGAGCGATACTGAACGGTCTTCGGCTACCCTGTACGCGTGGAAGATGGCGTCATACACTTCCTGACCGTTCTCGCAGAAAACCTGAATCCATCCGCTGTCCCTCACCATCATAGCATCCGAGTGGTCGTTCCAAATGGAAAGTGGCGCACTAAGGGCCCTATTGGCAAGGAACATAACTACCGGCAACCTCATGGATGAGGCAATGAAGACGATTTCTGCCATGAGCGCTAGCCCTTGCGACGCTGTGGCCGTGAAGGTTCTTGCGCCGGTAGCGGCGGCGCCGCAGCACACGCTCATGGCCGAATGTTCAGACTCCACCGGCACAAATTCCGCGTCTAGTTTCCCTTCAGCTACTAACTCGGAGAGGTGTTCCACGACGTGAGTCTGAGGCGTTATTGGATAAGCTGCGATAACGTCCACATCGCAAAGTCCCACTGCCTCGGCCGCTGCAATAGATACCTCCATCCCAACTCTCTGACCCATCAGTTCCCCTCCTCCACGATGGAAATGGCCGACGCCGGACATTCATAAGCGCAGATGCCACATCCTTTGCAGTAGTTGTAGTTCCAAATAAATACATTCTTTTCGTAATCAGGAGAGATGGCCGCGTCTGGGCACATAATAAAGCAACGCCAGCACCTGATGCATTTCTCGGTGTCGCAAATCGGTTTTTGGGAACGCCACGTGCCGGTAGGGTAACATGAAGCATTTCCTGGTTCGATAATCGTCCCGCCCTGCTCGATCTCCTGCCACTTTATCTGATCCATCTGTTTGGCCACTGTTTCCTCCACAATTTGATCGAAACGACCTTCGAGTCTGTTGACTCCTATGAACTATGCTTAAGCATAGACTTCGGTCTCACTCCATGCCCTTTTCATCGCCTCGATGTTTTTTGCAGCAATCTTCCCAAATCGACGCCGAAATGGTTCAACGAGGGCTTCTATGTCCAGGACCTCGGTCGCCTTGACCAGAGCGCCAACCATAGTGGTGTTGGTTATGGGTAGCCCTATGGCCTCCCTAGCTATCTTGCTTGCGTCAACTATTGCAAGCTTGCCCCGATAAGAAAGCTGTTTCCTAATGGCCTGTGGGGCGTGAGATGTATTGATGACCAGTACGCCATTTTCTCGAATTCCATCGGTAGGACTAGAAATATCCAGAAGCGACGGATCGAGCACTATGACCGCGTCAGGGTTGTACACCTTGTACCGTAAACGGACTTTGGCATCGTCAACCCTGGCAAAGGCCACAACCGGCGCGCCCCTTCGTTCCGGGCCAAAACTCGGGAAGGCAAGAGCATACTTACCCCGATCTATTGCCGCCTGGGCGACCAGTTCCGCCGAAGTGACAGCCCCCTGTCCACCTCTCCCATGAAATCTCATTTCTATCATGATCACTATTCTCCTCGATGGGCTCTAGTCGAAACCACTCTCATTTTCGTCCCCGCCCTGTAACCATTCTTCATTCATATCCGCCTCGAGCATCCTCATGCACCCCATGATGTGAAACTTGGCTTCAGCCAGTTCGAGGATTTCTGAGGGCAACAATTCTTTTTTCTTGAGATACGAATCAATGCGTGCGTTGAGCAAAGTTAGATGCCGCATGTCGGTTTGGTGAAAATTCTCTGTGGGCTCCTCCTTTTCCGCAAACTTGCCAACAGCTCTCAGAAGCTTCAAATCCCATTCGTCCTTTTTCTTCCACCGCGCCACGGTGGCGGGATGGACTCCCAACTGCATAGCAAGATCCCGATTGGTTATCCGGCCGCGATCCGTCAGGAATGCCTGCTCTGCAAGTTTCCGTTGCTCATTCTTCTTCATGAGTGAACCTTTGCAATCTCGTCTCCACCATAGTTGACAAACGCATACCGCGCACATAATACCTTTATCAGATCAGTGTAGTCCGAACAAGAGCAATGAACAATAATATTACAATGGTGGCTCTTTTGTCGATTACAAAGGCGTAGAAAGTCATTCAGCACAAGAGCGTAGCAATGGCAATAGACGAGCACTTTCTACACACCTTACCTACGAGCCCTGGCGTCTATATAATGGAGGATGCCGCCGGCGCCATCTTGTACGTGGGCAAAGCCGGTAACTTGAGAAATCGCGTCAAAAACTATTTCACCCCAGGCGCAGACGAAAGACCTTCGGTGACGTTTCTCCTACAACGTGTCCACACAGTTCGGACTATACTCACAGAGACAGAAAAAGAGGCCTTAATCCTTGAAAATAATCTCATCAAAGAACACCGTCCTCGCTATAACGTCAACCTCAGGGACGACAAGTCGTTCTTTTCCCTGAGACTCGATCAATCACACCGGTTTCCGAGATTAACCCTTGTGCGGACTCAGAGAATCAAAAGAGACGGCGCCCGATACTTTGGGCCATACACATCGGCCAGAGACGCAAGGATTACACTGAATCTCTTGCTTAGGCTCTTCCCCCTGCGTCGATGCTCGAATCGTCAATTCGCAACTTCTACACGTCCGTGTCTGAACTTTCAGATGAAAAAATGTCTTTCTCCGTGTACCGGCAAGGTGACTCGTGAAGAATACGATCGCGTGGTGAGAAGAGCTGTCTTGTTTCTACAGGGAAACTCAGACGAACTCGTAAGTCAATTAAGAAAAGACATGGAGGACGCCTCCGAATGCCTTCATTTTGAAGAGGCTGCTCGCATAAGAGATCAACTGCACGCGGTGGAGCGAACAATAGAAGCCCAGAATGTTGCCTTCTTTCACAATAAAGACCAGGATGTGGTGGCCTTCACAGAACCAGAAGAAGGACTCTACATCATGACGATCCTCTCTCTCCGCCGTGGAAATCTGTTGTCGGAAGAATCATTTGTCATTCGGAACCGCGCCTTGGATCGCACAGAGATTCTCGGCTCCGCCCTTCGGCAATACTACCACGGGGCATCTACCATTCCAGGAGATATCCTCCTATCTGAACCTATTGACCAACAAGAATTGATTGAATCGTGGTTGACCAGCGTAAAGGGCGGAAGAGTATGCACCAAAGTCCCTTCGAGAGGACGGGGTGTCCGGCTAATCGCCCTGGCAACGAAAAATGCCAATGATGCTTACCAACGGGATAAACAGCGGACAACAGCAACCGGGATTCTTCAGAACATCGCGAGAAGATTTGGACTGTCAGATCCCCCAACGGTTATCGAAGCGTACGACATCTCAAATACGGCCGGAGTTCGGCCCGTGGGGGTCAAAGTTTCGTTCACCGAGGGAAAGCCGCAGACATCACTCTATCGCAGATATCGTATAAGAGGTTTTACGGATCAAAACGATCCAGCGATGATTCACCAGGTCGTCTCACGTCGAATAGCGCGTCAAGAACACGATCCACTTCCTCACCTCATGTTAATCGACGGGGGAAAATCTCAGCTCAATGCCGCCCACGCGGTTTTGAGGACCATCCAAAACGGCCTTAACGTGTTCCTCGTGGCAATCGCGAAAGGCAGGAATGACGGCGAATCAGATTGTTTCTATGTCACCAACAGGAAAAATCCGTTATTGTGCAGACCTAACGATCCGGTTCTCTTGTTTCTTATGAAAGTACGGGATGAAGCCCATCGATTTGCGCATGCCTACCATTCGAAGTTGAGGGGGCAAGCAATCCGGGAATCATGGTTGGACGCCGTGCCCGGAATTGGTCCTAAAAAGAAGCAGGTCCTGCTAAAGACCTTCGGCAGCGTCCGCAATCTCCTCGACTCCTCGGACGAAGCCATTCTGTCCGTAAATGGTATAGGGAAGAAGGACTTGGAGCGCCTGCGCCTTTACTCAGGGCTCCTTGCCGGAGGCCGAGGCGAGACATGGGGAAGGGAATAGGGTAGGGGTATCTCTGCCCCCTCTCGATTCAATTGGAGGTAGTGGACATACTCATCCCCGTCCCCATTTGAATCTATGAAGATGTCAGCCAAATGTCCTGCAGACAAGTTGGGGAGTTCAAAATCCGCTGTCATCCACTGCCCTGTATTTCGCTTTTGCACGGTTCCTCCGCTTCTGAGCCCTCCTTTGGTCATATACAACACTTTCCACGAATCCATACCTACATCGGCATATATCACGATCAATCGAGGCTTGTCTCCGAGAATTGCTTCCCTGTCTATCTGAAAAGCTGCGTAAGCGTGCTGACCTGAACCGTACGTCCGTCTGCATGGCAGTCCCAGAAAGTCCCCCAAAGGGACCGTCTTGGCAGTAACCGATATTTGTTGCTTTCCCATTATTAACCTCGTCTCGGCTTCGACTTCAATCTCTTTAAGGCCAAACTCGTAATTCTTTTTCCCAGTCTCGGCAACCGAGTCAGGATTTGTTTGTCTGAGCAGAGTCCAGACCGACTCTGATGACCGTACGCTGCTGCCCAAAAAATAATTAGTAAAGACAAAAACATCTTGTAAACCAGGATCTTCGAGCAAAGAGGTGTGTACGAATAAAAAAGAAGCTTTTTCACTCACGGCGTTCATGCAAGAGAGGCGAGCATCAACTTTATCGTTCGTCAGCTCAAAGGCGAGGGGCACCTTGCCGATGTATTGTCGGAATATGCCGACAGCCGAGTCCTTGTCTGGTTGGTCTCTTAAACCCCAAAGATAGGAATTATCGGGCGAAAGGCCGTTAAACTGTATTCCTATGCCGTTGGCCGCCGCGTAGGAGGCAACTTCTTGCATTGGGCCGGTCCAACGCCGCCCCGGAAGATCCGAGGACATGATCATTACAAAGAGAGGCGTTTTCTGAAAATGCTTCTTGTAGATGTCTATTATCGAGATGCACGTGGCTGTCCACCGAGCTGGACTAAAATCGTGTCTGAGCCAATCAGGGCCCTCAATACACATTTCTCCATATCTTCCAATGCCGACTTGAACAGCCTCGATGGCAGGATCGCCATCGAGCTTAGGTGCCACCCTACCAATCAACCCCTCGAGCGCCTCCAGATACCGAGGATCCCAATAAAGAGGTGTCCATCTCGGAGCGTGGTCTGTAGTGTCTAGCACTCGGGGAACGCCCCGACTGTAAACCCAGGCCGGAGTAAGCTCCGCGGAAACAATTCTAACAATTAGCTTCTTACCATAGTCTTTTGCCCGAGAGCGTATCGTCCGGATAAATGACATATCAAGAGAGCCCTCTTCTGGCTCCAGCGTATTCCAACCAACGTACGCAACCACTCCACCAACGAAAGATGACGACAAAATTCGATCATCCGCCTGCCACACCCCGTACTGGTAAAGACCTGCCGCCTCTGAAACAACACTGAAACAGACGGGAACGAATGGTGCCAATATCCAAATCAATACAAATGTGCGAAAAGGTTTCTGACCCATGGCATTCTCGACAACGGTTCAGGATGCGCAAGTTATCTCGAACTATATTCTTAGTGGACTCTTATAGTCCCTCTTCTACGTAAAACTACCGACTTAGCTGACCCTTGGAGTCCATGATCTCGTGGTAGACGCGCTGAATGCCTGCTTGTGTGTTCTGTACATTGAAATATGCGACAACTCGCTTCCTTGCTTCTCGGCCTAGCCTTTCCCGCAGGGCCGGATCCTCGATCAATGATATCTCAGCCTCTGCAAGGCCCTTGCTATCCATGCTTTTCACCAACAAGCCTGTATGACCATCTTCAATAGCCTCGGGTATGCCTCCAACTGGAAAGGCCACAACAGCTCTCGAACATGCCATTCCCTCGAGTACCGTATTCGGAAAAGAATCTTGTATAATAGAGGGCACTACTAATGCGTCGCATGCAGTCATAAGATCACTTACGTCTCGTCGAAAACCCGTGAAAATAACGTCTAGCCTGGCCTGGGTTGCCTGTCTGTGCAACTCCGCCAAGAAAAGCTGCTCTTCTGAAGACCACGCCTCCCCAACCACGAGCCAGCGAGTCAGAGGATATCGCTCATGGACCATGATTGCCGCTCTTACGAAATGATCATGGCCTTTGGTCGAACTTATCCGCCCGAATATGCCGAATACTGTATTCTGATCATCCCATCCAAAAATCCCTCGAACTCTTGAAGCGGTCTTGGGATCCCATCTGAAAGCTTCTGAATCTACACCGTCATAAACTGTGGAAACATTAGATAAGTTAGAAAACTGGACGCAGCATGCATTAGATACGGTAATGAGACGAGATACACCGTGCCGAGCGAGGAAATCATAAACGGCCAGCCAATATTTGGAGGAAAGGATGTCACGCACATGCCAGACAACGGCTATACCAGTGATTTTTCCCGCGAGATATGTCGGAAGACGAGTGAGAAGGCTGTTGGCGTGGATGATATCGACAGATTCTTGGCGCACCAAGCTCCCTATCTTCCGAGCAAGGACAGCCGCTCTTACCGTGTGCCACAGAGTCAGAAAAGGATTGGGAAGACTCATTCCAAGTATCGCAGTTCGGTTGCTTTGGTAGTCCAAAAAGCGGACCCTGAATACTTGCGCGTTGTACCGCTCCGCTTCATGAGCCAAATCTCCGTCAGGGCACACTAGAAAAGGCTCGTATGTGGAACGGTCGAGATTACTTATCATGCGCAGCAGGCATTGCTCAGCCCCGGCTATCTTGGAAGCATGATTCACGTAAAGTATCCGATAAGGAAGTCGCTCCTGACTCATGGGTGCGCCTAATTTCTGACACGCCGCTCGTCGGCCCAGTTTGTACGGCCTACCAGTTGCTCCATGACTACCAGCAGACCCAACTCAAAGCCTAGGATGGGGTTCATAAAATACTGCCAAAGTGTTGGTTGAAAAATGCCCGTAAACGCGTAGGTTGGTATGGTGGCCAGAATCCCCAGCGCAACCCCTTTGTACAAAGGGTTTCTCACGCTTTTTACCAGCCGCAAGGCTAGAAAAAAGGCTCGGCACAAGACGAATAGCGTGAGAATAGTACCTACTAGTCCCATTTTGTACAAATAGAAAAGCCAACTGCTATGGATGTAAGTGACGTCATACTTATATTCCCAGACCCATTTCGGATCGTTGGACCACTTTGCGCCAAACCAGTGCCCGGTGATGGGCCGAGCCAATATCCCCGATCTCACAGCCTCTGCTTCAAACAGCCTTCGCTCGAGAGATTGGTCAACATCGGTCTTTTTCTTGTAAATCCCTGAGAAACGTTCTGCTATGGGATCCAAAATTTTTTTCTGTCCCGCCTCTGTCTGGGCAAGAGAAAATAAGATTAAGGACAGCAAAACGACCCCTGCAAGTCCTGCTGCGATGATTTTGAGCTTCTTTGTCCCCGGGGCAAGGATGATGATGGGGATCATCCCGACAAAAAAGGCTACGATTTGAGTTCTAGCCTGAATAAGGAGCAAGTTGACGGCTAGCAGGGCCGTCAATATAACTAGACAAATCTTCGTCCTGGAGTCCTTCAAGAACAATATCAACCCGATTGAAATAAAAAGGAGTGTGTTAACCCAATCCTGCGACCCCAGGGTGAAGCGGGGGAGAAGGGACTGGCCAAGGTCAACCGTGCCCATGGTGAAGTACTCGATGGTTTTCCTGCCCTGAACAAAGATTGACAGCCCAATAGCAAAGGTCACAAGATAAGCATATGTGAATGACTTCAGCACAAAAACAAGCGACGCTTCGTTGCGAACCAAGAAAACCGTTAGATAAAATATGCATAGATACAGTAACGGTCGGGCCTCTATCATGCTCTTTTTGACTTCGTGGCCCGACAAAATGCCCATGACCAGGCAGATGGAAGACCACAAAAGCAGGAGCAAGAGTGGAGCGCCAAGCCTATTTCGAGGATAATAGACATCTCGCCCAATGGTCCATTTGAGGACCGCTGTGGTAACCATGAGTGCGTACAGCAGGTCCGTAGCGCTGATTGTCCCGCCTGTTATAGGAATAGTAAATCCCAAACGCTGGCCCCTGTCTATGACAAATACGATGTTCACCACCCATAAAATGGCCATGAGGCCATAAAGGGGCCGGATGACGAAAAACGTAGCTATTAACAACGCCAAAATAGCCCCTAGCCCCATGAGCGACTGAACGGCAATGAGGCATCCCGCTGCGACTGAGATTGCCAGCGCAACTATGTTCAGATTGTCTAACGCAAAGCGGTTTTTCCATACGTCTTGGATTTGCGCGGCGTCAATTGAGGACACTTTTCCTCCACTTTAGTGGGACATCGAAAGTCTGAATTCCGTATATCGTGAACACGCCACCAGTCTCCACATCACTAAGTTCAATCGACCGCAGACTTCTCGTTCAGCCCAAAAAAGCGACTAAGGACTTTCAGAGGCGTCTTTTCGAGCAAATCTAGCATGATCCTCTTATCTTGATCGCTAATTAGGGATGACTTTAAGAGAACGAAGCCAAAAGTCACCCCGTAACCCACTGCTGCCAACACAAGGACCACTAAGGCCATTATAAAACTCACCGTGGCCTCAAACGACCACAGTGCAGCGCCAATGGGCGCAAAGCAGATCAAGCTCATGGAAAATACTTTAGCGCAATAGAGCCAAGGAAAGCTGGCTCCAAAGAGACGGGTACATATCCTTACTCCTACTACCTCACCGTAAAGCCGAGAGCAACCGTTGGATATGGCTGCCCCGACAATTCCGAAGAAGGGTATCAGGGCAAAATCCAGCACTATGTTCAGCAACGCAGATATAACTCCAAGTTTCGCATTAATCTGTGGTCTGCCAGTACTAAGGAACATGACGCTTGCTGGCATGAGTGCCCACGCCAAAACAAGAACCGTCAATATGCGCGAGGGGGTTGTGGCTTCAAGATACTCTAATCCGAACAAGAACCTGATCATATAAGGGGCCATCATAAATGAATATACGGCGGCTGGGGCCGCAATCACGATTAACAGTCTGTAAGCCTTTTCTAAAATTAGGGCCTCCTGTCCAGGTTCTCTTTGCTGCAAAGATGACGACAAGATTGGAAACAATGCTGTCTCTAAACCACTGAAGAGGTTTAAAAGCGAATGCACGAGCACTATACCGGCCCCGTACAAAGCCACGTATTTGACTGGTAGATAATAGCCTAAAATCAGTGCGTCAGCAGAGTAGTAAACGGTGCTTGACAAAGTGCTGATAAAAACATGGATGCCAAATCCCAGAAGGGCCTTTAGGTCGCCTAAATATTGGTATATCGCTTTTGGCTGTCCGTCGGTTGTACGGGTGACGGTCTCAAGAATCCACAGGGACGGGACAATGCTCACCAATATCGCCCCTGAGAATCCCCACACTATGCCGTTGAGTCCATAGCCTAGGTAGAGCAACAGAGGTATAAGTGCGATCCGAAGAATGTTGCTCAAAGACTCAGTGATAGAAAACGCCTTAAAGAACTCGCACCCCCGCAGAGCAGCGCCTAGGACCGTCGAGACCCCAGATACAAATATGTAGATCAAGAACCATCGGAAGAAAGTAATGGCCCCTAAGAGCTGTTCCGAAGGAACCTGAAAAATATGTTTCAGCATTGAGGGTATGCCAAGAAACCCAACAACGAGGAGGCATAAGGACATGGCCACCACCGACAGCAAACTAGTAATCGTCGCCGACCGAACCCCAGACGCTGACTCCCCTGACATTCTTAAAGCGACGATCCTCGTGGTGGAAGCAGCCCCGTTCCCTCCCACAAAAAAAGTGACGAACATGATCGCGAACGATGACAGTTCCATAGCGAGCCTGTACAGACCAAACTCGTCAAGGGTTATCATGCGGACCAGTATCATTTGAAGAAGAGTTCCGCAGACCAACTTCAAGGTCGTCGCTACCGTGGTGAACATAGCTCCTGAAGCGATTTGCGAAGCAAGCGACGGACGAATTATCCGGTTTGATTTCAACTATCTCATCTCTGAGTATGTAAGTTCGTACCCCCCGCTATTATGACATAGTGAATACGTCAACAAGAACAGAAAATTCCGGCAAATTTCGTCATCGAAGGTTGTCTCTTTACACTTTGTAAAAGGATTTGACACTCGATCACGAATTGTATCGATCGTTATGTCATTGAAAGGCAATGTAGTCTAAGTTTAGACGAGGGAAGAAATGAGGTAGGCATAAGCTACGAAATTGGCCCGAAAATTGCTCCTATCGTTGAGCGAAATCTCCTTCCGGGATACATTTCCTCTTTGCCAAATTATTTCCCCCGATGCGTCCTCCGCTCCGGACGCATCGTCCATTGTAGGGGCGCGTCTCACGCGCCCCTACTAAGCATATTTTCCTTACTGCAAAGTCTGCTATCCCTTTTCTGCAATTTGTGTCTTACACTATACTCCAGGCACCTACCAGAGGATGTCCCAATGCTACACCTTCGCAACATCTCTTCTGACAGGCGGATTTCCAAAAGGCGTAATAAGGGCTAAGTTTGCTGTGGTAGATGAGAAAACGAAGAAATCTGTGTTGCTTGTAGCCACACTAAGTGGTCTAGTTACCCCATTCATGGCGTCTTCCATCAATGTAGCTTTGCCTCAAATCCAAAAGGAATTCCAAATAGACGCGATACTCCTGGCATGGATCCAAACGTCGTACCTTTTAGCAACGGCTATGTTTATCGTGCCCTTGGGCAAATTGGCTGATATTCATGGCAGAAGGATCATATTTTCCTACGGAATGTCTTTGTTCACTATGGCTTCGTGCCTGTCTGCAGTGTCAGTGACCCTTTTCATGCTCTTGGCCGCCCGGGTACTCCAGGGAATAGGAGCGGCGATGATCTTCGGCACAGGCATAGCCATGATAGCCACGGTCTTTGCCCCAGGAGAGAGGGGACGAGCCATAGGACTTAATGTAACTGCCGTATATATAGGGCTGTCAATAGGACCTTTTTTCGGCGGCCTAATGACTCAATATCTGTCGTGGCGGGCGGTTTTTGCGGCCGTAGTCCCGCTTGGCGTCCTTACTGTTATAGTCTGTTTCTTCAGACTGAGGTGGACCAGGAGCGGTGACGGGGGAGAGCGGCTGGACGTAAAGGGATCTCTGCTATATGCCGTTTCCATATTGCTCCTCATGCTGGGACTTTCAGCCGTTCCGTCGATCAAGGGCTTCGCCTCCATAATGGGAGGCATCGTCTTTTTTGCTATCTTTGCCGTATGGGAGTTGCGAATCTCGTTTCCGGTATTAAATCTCGAACTGTTTCGGACCAATCGGGCCTTTGCCCTGTCAAACGCAGCAGCGCTGATTAACTATAGCGCCACGTTCGCCGTGACATTCCTACTCAGTCTGTATCTGCAGTACATCAAAAGGCTGCCCCCTACCACGACAGGCTTGATTCTGATGGCTCAGCCGATCACCATGGCTTTGTTTTCGCCTTTGGCTGGTGGGGTATCGGATCGTATCGAACCGCAAAAAATAGCCTCCCTTGGCATGGCCGTCACTGCATCAGGACTCTTTGTCATGACATTCCTTGGGGAAGACTCAACACTGACCTGGATCCTGATCAATCTGATCATACTCGGGTTTGGATTCGCTCTCTTTTCATCTCCCAATATGAATGCCATCATGACCTCAGTAGAGCAGCGATATTATGGACTCGCCTCGGGAGTAGTGGGCTCCATGAGACTGCTGGGCCAGACTATGAGCATGGGGATAGCTTCCGTGATGTTTGCTCTATACATAGGTCCGATCAACATTACTGCTGAGGTCCTCCCAGCTTTCCTTAATTGTTTCAAGACCACGTTTTTAGTCCTTGGAGCGATATGTATAATGGGGATTCCTGCTTCCTTAGCCCGCGGCAAGATTATCCGCCAGTAAGGAGGACAGCCCCAGGAAAAGGTGACGTGATACACTGTTGTCAAGCTAGGATGATGCTACGGAATATTGTGTTCTCTCGTCGGTAACTGAAAGAATCCGAGACTTTACTTGCCAAATACAAGGAGTAATGCAGTGGAGCTAGCGGTCTTGGGAAGCTTACAGCTAGATATCGAATTTGTGTGGCGTTTCTTAAGTATCATTGCCATCGACTTGATCTTAGCAGGGGACAATGCGGTGATCATCGCCATGGCTGTGAGATCTTTACCCCAGAATAAAAGAAAAAGAGTAATATACCTGGGAGCGGGTGCTGCAGTGATCCTGCGAGTCGTGCTCACTTTTCTCGTCTCACAGTTGCTTCTGGTTAGCTTTCTTAAGCTCGTGGGCGGGATCGTCATATTTTGGATTGCTGTAAAACTATTCATGGCAGGCATACCAGATGATCACAGTACAAGAGAAGCCTCCGGCGTTGCACAAGCTGTTAAAATGATAGTCATCGCAGATGTTACCATGTCAATAGACAACATGCTCGCAGTTGGGGCAGCTTCGGGAGGAAGTCTGTTCCTTCTCATATTTGGTTTGGGATTCAGCATCCCTTTCATCGTTTTCACAAGCAGCCTGCTGACCCTCTTAATGGACAAATATCCTGTGATCATTTACGGTGGCGCAGCGATATTGGGTAAAGTAGGCGGCGAAATGATAATCACCGACCCTTATATAGTAAGCACGTTCAACCCCACGAGTATCGTTCAATATGCCGTCGAGGTTGGCTCGGCTGTGGGAGTTATTGCGGCCGGAAAATTTTTCATGAATTGGACTCTAGGACCTGAAAAGAACATGAGAACATGATTGTTCAGAAAACGTAGTATCTCTTAGAGAGTGTGGAAAATGGCGATTCTTACAATTTCTCGACAATTCGGAAGCGGAGGTCGCGACGTGTGTTATCGCGTGGCCGAAGCGTTAAACTACGACTTCCTCGACAAAGAAAAGATATTGAAGGAATTAGCGAAAAGAGGAGAAAAATGGCTCCAATGGGGCAGCGGTCTAGATGAACATTCGCCGACCATCTGGGAACGGTTTGACTGGTCATTTAGAGCATTCGGAGCGTTGATCAAAAGTCTAATCATCGAATACGCTTTGAAGGACGATGTTGTCCTCGTGGGCCGAGGTAGCAACTTTATTTTGAGAGATATACCACATGCGTTTCGCATCCGGGTGATTGCGCCCTTTGAGAAGAGGATCCAAACAATCATGATTCGCGAAAACGTTGACTATCAAACCGCCGTTTGGCTTGCAAAGAACACCGACGAAGACCGCCGGCGCTTCCTGTTGGTTATGTATGGAAAGGACTGGGGTGAGGAGTCATGGTATGACGCTGTATTCAATGCCGGCGAAAAATCCGTTGATGAGATAGTTCGCGTCTGCTGCGACGCACTGCTCTCCAGAGATGCCGTCAAGACAGATTTGGTCGAGAAGATGCTTCTAATGCGGGCAGCGGCTGCGAATCTCGAAGCAGGGCTTCTCAAAGAACCAACTCTTTTTCTTCTCAACCTAGAAGTCTCAGCAGAAGACGACCATCTTGTCGTACGAGGGACTGTTCGTAACCCGAGGCACAAAAAAATAGTAGAGCACCGCGCTCTCCTACTGGAAAGGCAACTGAAGATTTCTTTTCAGCTTCACTACCGTGTCTAATCCTCAACGAGCCGATAAAAGCCGATCCGCAGAAACTCAGTTACTGAGTTCAGAGGTACAGTAAGGGCAGCGGCTAGCTCCAATTGGAATCTTAGAAACACAGTATGGGCATTCCTTCACGGAGGGCGCAGGTTTCCTCTTAAACCTATTGATCTGCCGTACTAGCAGGAATATTGAGAATGCCACAATAATGAACTCAATGACATTATTGAGGAAAAGCCCGTAATTAATCGTAGCCGCGCCCGCAGCCTTGGCCCCCGCAAGCGAGTCGTACGATCCGCCAGAAAGATTCAAGAAAAAGTTGGAGAAATCCGTATTCCCTAGCAAGACTCCAATAGGAGGCATCAAAATGTCATTGACTAGAGAACTCACTATCCTGCCAAAAGCAGCGCCAATGATGATCCCCACAGCCAGGTCTATGACGTTACCCTTGAAAGCAAATTCTTTGAACTCCTTGAACACGTTTCTTCTCCCTCGATGTGGTTGATACAGCATACGGCCTTGATATGTTAGCCCTAGCCTATAGTCTTAGCCCATTGTCAAGGATCCAGGAATAGCCAAAAGGCGACCCAAAAGCCATTTCAGAACGGCTCTCAATGACAGTAAGTGTGGTCCTCCAACTGCGATTCAAGCACAGCGATCTAGTTTGTAATTTGGCAAGCCAGCAAAAGGAGACAGGCACTACGCCTGGCTAGTGCATCGCCGTGGCCAGAAGGGTTCAATCCTTTAAAGACTACCCCTATTCACTTTCTATGATCGTTGCCACGCCTTGGCCACCGCCAACACACGCAGTGGCGCAGCCGTACCTACCACCCTTGATGTTGAGGATTCTAGCCAAGGTCCCGACAAGCCTTACGCCAGTCGCTCCTAACGCGTGACCAATGGCTATGCCCCCTCCCATGACATTAACTTTCTGGGGATCAATCCCCAACTCTCTTATGCAGTGCAAGGTCACTATCGCGAAAGCTTCGTTGATTTCCCAAAAATCGATGTCAGAGACAGCCAGACCCGCGTTTGCCAAAGCTTTCTTGCTCGAAGGAACGGGCCCCGCTCCCATGATAGAGGGATGAACGCCGGCAAAACCAATGGATCGCAGAGTAGCCAGCGGTTTGATACCCTTTTTCTCGGCCTTCTCTCTGGACATCAATATCATTGCGGTGGCGCCTGCATTTAGCGGCGATGAATTGCCTGCAGTAATCTGGTGGCCCTCCTTGAACGCCGGCTTGAGCGCTGTCAATTCTTCGAGTGTAGTCCCAGGTCTCACCGACTGATCGCTTTCGACCTTTATTACTGTACCGTCAGCCTGCTCGGCGTCCAGCGGCATAATCTCGTCATTGAAAAATCCATCAGTTTGGGCGTGGGCCGCCAGCTTATGAGAACGCAGCGCCCATTCGTCCATCTCCAATCTTGTCACATTGGTTTGCTCAAGTAGTCTCTGAGCCGTAAAACCCATGTTCAGAGACGTGAGCATGTCCCAGTGATGATATTCCGGATCGGTGAAAAACTTCGGGTTAGGCGAAAGAAGACCAGCCTGCACCGACGTTGCGCCCATGGGAACGCGGGTCATGTGCTCCATACCGCCTACAAGGACAGTATTAGCGTTACCTGTGGCTATCTCCATGAAGCCGATATGTATGCCAGCCATGGATGAACCGCACTGTTGGTCAACAAACTTGGCAGGGATCGTTTCCGGTAAGTTGGCAAGGAAAAGAGGAAAGCGACCTCCATAGGTCCATTGCTCTCCTACTGCAGTAGCGCACGCCGCAATGAAATCGTCAATCTCATCCGGAGCAATGCCCGTCCGTTTGATTAGGTCTGGCACTAACTTCCCCAATAGCTCCTCTGCCCGCATCGTTCCAAAAACGTCTTTTCCGGGGTCCTTTGGCCTGGACCGTGAAAAGGCAGTCCTCAAATAACCTGCAATAACAACTTCTGTCATCCATACATCTCCTTGTATTAATAGTGTCGTCCAAACCAGTATTGCTGCGACTTGTGTCGAAGTCGCATGTCATAGCCTATATCCTGCGTATATACATCTGAAGTATTTTCTTAACCCATCACACAACAGCTAACGCCCAATCCTTTGGTAAAGGACGCCGGCTGGCACCAGACGAAACTGTCTCTTCTGAGTATAGCCATTTATAGCGCCCGTCAAGCGCCAGCCATACGGCCCGCGTCCAATCGGTACTCGAGTCTTGTATGAGCAAAATGAGTGCCGGAACCGCGCTAATCTATTCGGGTATATTGGGCCCGTATGTAGGCACGGGTTTACCGCGTCCGATGACAACCAAAGTCACGAAAACCTGTTAAAAAAATTAGCGTTCCTGATCAGCATCTTGGTTTTTGGGCGCAGCATTTGGTGCGTAGCCAAAGAACCGTAGCCTGCTCATACATGTACACCGCGCTCTATCCATTTGGGGTCGCAGAGTCATAAAAACAGGCACATACGATCATACCATGTCATCGAGCAGGATCTTTCTCACAATCATGTTCTCGGGGCTTGCCTTGGGCGTACCAGCTTCTTATGAACCCGCTTTGCAGCAGCAATGATCGGTGTAATCTGCTTTGAGTTGGCTCCCACAAGATGACTCATCCGCCTCAGACCCAAGGGAGTGGGAAACAGCTAGGAGGGCGGACTTAATGATCAGATCAGCAGGTATAGTCTCGTAGAGTTGTCCGTCCACTTCCACGGTTCTGCAGTCGGAAGCACCACACGGACCTCAGCAGGAACTCTGACCAACCCCGGCCCCCATCCACTCGTCCAGCGGCCGCCTGTTGATCCAGATCTGATTCGAACGCAGAGGGTCCTTCTCGAATTCTGAGACCGAAAGTTCACTTTTTTGCAGATCTACATCTACATTCAACGGTGCCAAAATCTCTTTGAGCTGAGAAACTGCCTTCTCTAACTGGGATTCTGTCAACCCGCATCGAGGGCAGGTCTAGCCGTCAGAAACAAGCCTCTGCCATTCGATTCTTAGTGCCTTCACATGTATTCTCCGTTCCACCTCTGGTTTCAACCAGAATTGTTGTTCTAATGGCTTTGAGATATTCTAGAAAGCAAAAGCTTTCTAGCTCAAATTAGCTAATTATACCGCCATGTATCTGATCTGGGAGATATCAAACCTTCCAGAATCAAATAAGTATCTCCGGTAATGCCTCAAGGAGATCGACTCAGGGTTGAAACAATTTCACGAGGCTACCAGCCCCGATATCCGGGTACTCACTGATACGCCCCATGGGCACCCCATAAAGACAGTCCATCTCGATAGCGTCACCGATCGGTTGATTCCCGTAGAGGCTCTTCTGAAGCACACCCAGGGCTTGAGGACTCATCGTCCGACGGCAGTGAAGTCACACACCCCATGGCAAGACGAAACGTAATCTCTTGCCGCTTATGACGGGGAGTATCAATAAGGCAGCGTTGCGCCAAACCTTTCTTCTCCAAACTAGTCCAACACTCCGGACACATTTTACCCTCCGGCTCCATTTTTACGGTGTGATCGGTTGTCTGGTCGTCATGGCTTGCCCGACCCCATCCCTTGTGACATGACCCCTCCCCTAGGCCCCCCTTTACGCTACTGGGCCTTGGCTTTGACCGGTAATTTGGACGATGGTGCGGAAGACCCAAAGTAGCCTTCTTCTACTCGGCGCTCTCGATAACTCACCTTCGCCCGAATGCTTTTCAACTCGTCTTCCAGCTCATCAGTCTAACGCTGCTTCTGCAGACAGAACGGACACCCGTTGACCGCCAACACACCGTCTCTAGGTGAATTCAGCCAACCAGGGGAATACAACTGCCGCCAAACCAACGCGAGAAAAAATCCTTTACCCTCGAAAAACCTGTCCTCCGGTTACGACCTCCCTCGAAATTAAATGGTTACTAGGGGATATGATGTTTTACTTGTTTGGGCGTTCCTGGGACACATCAAATACTTTCTCGAAATGAGCCGTGAATGGAGCTTCGATTATATTGTCTATCCTTTCATCCAACTTACCCCCGAAACCGGATCCCACCACCGTCCTTTGACTTTCCGGAGTACTCGACTCGGAATACGCCGAGGCCCAGTAAACTGTTACTAAGAAGCTTTGCGACTCATGGGCGAATGCGTTCAAATTATCCTCCTCAGGAGAAGCTTGCAACGCCCAGCTCGAACCTCTCTTGCCTCTGTGAGCTGCGAGAATTTGCCGACAGCCCTCTTCTTTCAACGGAACCTTGTCGTCCGTCCAAACAACTACTAAGAACATAATAGAGTCCCATCCCGTCCAACGAACAAAAGTTTGTGCCCAGCGAGCCAAATGGCCTCCTAACATGACGAGAAGAATCAGGAACAGCACCCTAACCAAACATGTTAGCGCCGCTTCCTGCGCGAACTGTCCTACCGAATAAAACGATCCAGTAAACTCAATATTCATAAGACTATAAGACCCTATCGCGGTGGCAAATACGGAGATTGTCATTGTCGGATACACCACGAGGCGCGGCCATGAAATGGATATGTGTTGCACGGTTTCTACGAGACTTCCGTAGCACAAGTCATTATCTACCTTCATGAGCCGCCATTTCGTAGGCGAAATCGCTTGATGCGGCGCAGCTATCGTTGCTGACTCCTCGAAGAGTGAAAGCAGAAAACGGGGGTGTCTTGCCCCTCGCGCCTGGATGATCTGCACGTTAGGCGCCAATGGGCGTCGTTTTTCAGGAAACAGACTTAGCGCCATGATAATATCTGCTGCTATGAACAAACCCAGAAGGAAATACAGAGGACTCGCCGGGGGGGTCCGCACCGTTAAAGCTGTCTGGGTAGTCTCCTGGATAAATCGTGGCATGTAGTCGGCAGCAATGAATAGCACCTTCACAAGGAGAAGGATCACCAGCAATTTAAAAATGCTCCACGAAAGTCCATAAAGAATGCTTTTCGAGACAGGGCTCAATCGTGGCGGTCTCTGACGGATTGCCTTCGACGTACTCGACGATGTTTTAGCGATTAGAACTTCGGGGTCAGCATTGTGTACTATTTCTTCTGCCACAATTTCAGGACCCACGAGTGGCCCGGGGACGACCCCCTTGTCCCTCCCAGCTATCAACTCACCCACTCCAAATACCAACCAGGCAATTCCGAGGAGCAAACCGGCCAGTGACGCTACAACATTGACCAGGCTCGAGAGCACTTGGGGCATATGCGCACCGATGCGTTCTGCAAGATCTGATGGTAAAGAAAAAGGCAGATGAGGCTGCAGTTGCATCCACAAGGCCCAAATCCTCAGGCATCCACCGCAGGCTACGACAAGGCCGGTGCTTGCGTACAATAATCCCAATAGGACCCTATCGTTGTGCCAGAAGGGCAACCGATAAGAATTCAGTTCTCGATGCGACATATTGTTGGTGATGACGCTTCCTCCACGATCCTGTCAAGCAAAAAAGGTTTTTATTGAAAAAATTGCTCAGGGGTGCTAGCAGATTGTTCGGACGTTACATATTTCGTACGTTGCGGGACGAGGCCTAGCGGAAGTCGACTCTCGGCAATAACTCATCATCAAGAGAATAGGAAAGGACCGAGGCTAGAGGGTGAGAACAAGCCTATTCTTGATCACCGCCAGTTTTATTTTGAGTGTGGTTTTTCCGCCTCTTTACGCCCTAGAAGAGAGGAACAACCCTAACCCAGGGATTGCTCATGATGCCAATGAGCTAGTGGGGACCTGGGAGATCATACGAACCAAGGAAGCGGGGAAACCCTATTTCCAAGGTTACAGAGGCCGGCCGTTCGTCTCAAAAGGTGCTAACGCCTTTACTTTGATACTCGAGTATCGTAAAGACGGGACCTTTAGAAGGATCAGCAGGGTAGGGGAGAACGAGACAATTCAGGAGGGTCAATGGGCACTCTCCGGTCATGAACTGCGGCATAGAAGGCTGGGGGCAAAAAGGGAAGAAGTCATCTACATGAGATTTGATAGTACCGATCAATACACGTCACTGGAGGTTTTCGAAGACACCCCAGACCCCGGATTGTTCGCTCAATTCAAGCGAGTCCGCTAAGTATCGTCGAGGGAGTCTCAAAACAGTCGAACAGTTTTCCCAGATCTCTACGTACCTACCTGAAGAAGCATCACTCCTGCCGCTAAGCCAAAAATTATGTTGGCACCCCACGCCGCTGCAATGGGGGGGATGTATCCTGCATGCCCCAAAGAGATGAACATCGTGTGTGCGATCCAGTAACCGAAAGCAATGACGAGGGAAATTCCCAAGCCTATCCCAATACCTCCTCCTCGTGGGCTTGTTCTTATAGCAAGTGGAACGCTCAACGCCGACATGATCAAGCATACGATGGGGAAGGCAATTTTGGCGTGCCAATCTACGAGATAGCGCTGCGGCGATTGCCCCTCCTCCGACAGTTTGTCAATGTAATCTCCCAATTGAGAGATGTTCATCTCCCGCGTCGCTACCTCGACGCGTTGGAAATCCTCCGGTGTCTTCGTCAATTTCAACTCCAGGGCCGGGAGCGTCTCCACGATTACTTTGTTATCGTGCGCTGCGCGAGTAGTCCGGTTCACTCCATACAACATCCAATGATCTTTCCACCATTTCGCTTTATCAGCGTACAGCCTTTCCGAAAACTCGTAGCTAGGATTCCACCGGATGATTGTGATCTTCTCCAAGGATTGATCCGCCTTATGAAAATTCTCGACGTGTATTATGCTGTCCAGGGTGCGCATCCAGATCTGATCTTTCTTGAAGTACGTGGTATCCGCCTTGCCGGCAATCTCAACGTTTTGCACATACTCGCTGTACCTGTTAGACCACGGGATGATTGATTCATTGGCCAAAAACATAGCAAACGACGCCACCAAACCCACCGAAAGGACTGGCTTTGCTATGTGAATGGCGTCGATACCATTGGCCTGCATGGCAATCAATTCAGAGTGACGCGCCAATACGAGCAAGGACATCATGCCAGCCAACAAAATACCCAGAGGAATTCCAAAAAAGAGATAACCCGGGAGTTTAACAATGAAATATTTGAGCATCAGACTCCCGGGAGGATTATACTGAAAATAGTATTTGATTTTATCCGTGATGTCGATGAGGAGAAGCATCATCACAAAGCCGCTCAGACAAATGGCAAAAACTTTGAGGAATTCGAAGATGATGTATTTCTCTATTATCTTCACGATATGCTATCCCACCTCTATACCGGGTACTGCATAGCCTCGCATTTTCCCCTTTATGTGTCGTATCTCGCGGTCGCCGGTCAACATCTGGGCAATGGGCGGGCCTGCAGGAGCCATTCACTAGTCAACAGGTACCTTACAGTTTTGCGGACCCCGTTCTCTATCGCGATGCTTGGTTGAAAACCCAAACTTCCAATCCTTGAGATCTCGAGATGCACGAAAGGACTGTCCCCTAGCCATCCGCGCACACCTCCGGAGAACCTATATTCGACGCCAGCCAGGCCCATTTCATCGCAAACAATATTGGCAAGCGTCAGCACATCCATGTAGTCCACATGTCCTAGGTTCAAGACACTCTTGAATTCTGTGTCTTTCTCTATCGCTATGAATATAGCTCTTACTCCGTCTTCGACGTCCAAGTAGGACTTCTTTTGAGTCCCATCCCCCAAGATCTCTAAGCGTTCCGGATTAGACTTTAGCTTGCGGACGAAATCGAAGATGACTCCGTGGGAGTATCTTTCACCCACCCACGAAACAAACCTGAAAATATGACTGCGAATTCCAAAATACTCGCCATATGCCTGGATAAGAGCCTCCGCAGCCAGCTTCGAGGCCCCGTAAAGAGATGTTTGCAACGGCGCATATGTTTCAGGTGTTGGAAAAACCGTTGGTTCACCGTAAACCGTAGCGGAACTCGTGAATACGACGCGTCTGACGCCTGCTCGACGCATTGCTTCAAGTACAGAATGGGTACCCAGAATATTCTGCTGTATATCGACCCCGGTGTTATTCATTCCTCCCCTTACGTCTGCATTGGCTGCAAGGTGAAACACCAGGGAAACATCCTTCATAGACACTACCAGTTTGCTCGTGTCTAGAATGTCGCCCTCAACTATATGCACAGTACCGGAGTTTACCGCGGCTTTTAAGTGCTGCCGGAAACCCGTTGAAAAATTGTCGTACACGGCTACAGTATGGCGGCGTCTCACCAGTTCATCCACAATGTGGCTTCCAATAAAGCCGGCTCCACCAGTCACCAGAACGTTCATATCTGTATTACACGCACCCAGTCACTCAGGGGTTCACCACAAAAGCACCTGGCACATCAGGACAAAGCCTGACTTCGCCGGTCGATAAGCACTTGGGATTCAATCACACTGTCCACCACGTACAATGGACGTCTGCGCACTTCCTCGTACGTGCGAACCATATATTCTCCCAGAACACCGAGGCCGACGATTGCGACTCCGCCAACGATGAGTTGTAAGCAAACTAAAAATATTAGCGGCCAGTGAGATGACATGCCGTACAAACAGCTCGAACCTGTCCATACTGCGACGGAAGCCAACCCAAGAAGTAAAAAGACAACCCCGGCGAGAAAGATAATCCTTACAGGTACACGCGAAAAAGGGATCAATCCGTCGAGAGCTATGTCGAGAGCCCCCCAAAAAGAGATGTTTGTCCGGCCAGAGTGCCTCTTGTCTCGCGAAAACGGTATAACCGCAGTTTCGAAACCGACTGCCGCGGTCAACCCCCTGAGAAACGCATGCCTCTCACTGCATTCTCGAAGGGCCAGGACTACACGGCGATCTAACAGTCGGAAGTCACCGGTATTACTTTGAATAGGGTATTCCGCGACCCTGGATATCAGCCAATAGAAAAAGCGAGCTGCCGCAAGATAAAAAATGTTCTCACCACGGCGAGAACTTCTCTGGGCAAGAACCACCCGGTAACCCTCCTGCCATTTCATGACCATTTCTGCAATCAATTCAGGAGGATCTTGGAGATCGACGTCGATAACCACAGTGGCGTCCCCATGGCTTTCCTTCAGGCCGGCCATGAGAGACAGCGGCTTACCGATCCTTCGAGAAAACTTGATCAAACGAATAGGATACCCTTTATGGATGAAGTCCTTCACCACCTCTTCGGTCCCGTCTGGGCTTGGATCCAGGGCAAAAACAACTTCCCAATCGCAGCCGATTTCCTGAAACACTCTTTCCACACGTTCCAGAAAACGCCCTACGTTCCTCTCTTCGTTATAAAGAGGCACGACTACGCTGATCACGAAACGATCACCTCGGAATCGATTGTCCAAGATTACCTGCCACAGCCACGAAACAGAATCTATTTCACCCTATACCAACAGCAAGCCAGGTTCAAGAAAAATGACCTATGCCAGAGCCTGGACGACAGTGGACTTCCATTTTCAGGGGGCTTGTCATATAATACCTACAGATGGCGAGATCGCTTGAATTGTAGTCATCTTAGCGGAGAGAGGGCGCTTGCCATTCTCTCAGAAGAGTTCGTGAAATGAAAGAGGGAAAATGGCCACTATCGTCGTTGAAGATCTCAGCCCTATAAAGAAAAGAGCCACATTCGAGGTACCGGAAGAAACGGTTCGGGATGCCATTGAATCCCAGTATATGGACATCAAGAAAAACGCTCAAATTAAGGGATTCCGCAAAGGAAAAGCTCCTCTTCAGATCATCAAGCGCTATTTCAGAGGAAAAGTCGAAGGAGAAGTCTTGCAGAAAATCATCGAAGACACGCTCGAACCTGGGCTTGAAGAGGAGAATATAAAGCCGTTGAGTGTCTTGAGCATCGACCCGGGGACCCTTGAAACCGGAAAACCCTTTAGGTTTTCGGCTGAAGTCGAGGTAGCCCCACCTATTACCCCTACTAATTACAAGGGCATGAAATTAGAAAAGCTCAAGGTAACCGTTTCGGAAGAAATGGTCGAAGAGCAACTTCAGCGAATAAGAAATGCCAACGCTAAGTTGGTTCCCACACCAGAAAACCGAGGCGCTCAAACCGGAGATTACCTAATCATTGACGTTAAAGCAGGAGTAGAAGGGGAACCCATTCCGGAGCTGACAGTGGATGACTATCACTTGGAAATGGGTCGAGACTTCTATCTCCCAGGCTTCGACGTGCATCTTAATGGGATTAAAATAGATGAAAGTAAAAATATCACAGTAGATTTTCCCGATGACTTTGCAAATAAAAAGCTCGCAGGGAAAAAAGGTGCCTTTGAGATATTATGTAAAGAAATCAAAGAACGCATTGTCCCCGAACTCGATGATGAATTTGCCAGGGATTTGGGGACTCACGACAGTCTTGCCGAACTCAAAGATGAAGTGAGGCGCGGTCTGGAACAAGAACTCAAAAGTGCGAGAGGTGGCCACTTAAGGGACCAGATAATGCAGCAGCTCCTCGAAAACCACGACTTTGAGGTTCCCCAATCCCTGGTGGAACAAAAGTTGAGTTCCATGATCGATGGATTCCTTCGCGCTTATGCGAAGCAGGGGGTGGATCCCAGAAAACTTGTCCAATCTGGGGCCTTGCCGCGTGATGAACTCAGGCCAGCAGCCCTAAAAGAAGCGAAGCTCTCTCTTATCCTAAAAGCTATTGCAGATCAAGAAGTTATTGACGCCACGGAAGAGGAACTGGATCAAGAATATGACCTGATCGCTAAACAGTTCGAAATGGCGCCGGATGAGGCGAGGCAGTTAGTGCAAGCTAGGAAAGGATTAGCCCTTGTACGAGGCGGTATTATCGAGCGGAAAACTTACCGTTTTCTCGAAGAGAACGCAGTCCTGATAGAATCCTCCGATTCTTCGAACAAGGGACAATCTGAAGCAGCAACCGAGACAGCCTAAACGTGTAAAACCAACTACAGTCTCAAACATCCAAAGAAAATTTAGGAATGAAGAAAAATGCTCGTACCTATAGTCGTAGAACAAACCAGCAGAGGCGAACGATCTTATGATATTTATTCTAGGCTGCTGAAGGAGAGAATCATTTTCCTTGGCACCGCCATTGACGATATGGTAGCAAATTTGGTGATAGCGCAACTGCTATTTCTCGAAAGCGAAGAACCGGATAAGGACATTAATTTTTACATTAATTCGCCTGGGGGAATTGTGAGTTCGGGCCTGGCCATTTACGATACCATGCGGTATATCAAGCCAAGTATCCAGACGATATGCATTGGTCAGGCAGCAAGCATGGCCGCCTTGCTGTTGGCGGCTGGGACAAAAGGAAAGAGGTTCGCGCTTCCACACTCTCGAATACTGATCCATCAGCCTATGGGAGGATTCCAAGGGCAGGCCACTGATATAGAAATACACGCAAAGGAAATTTTGCGAATGCGGGGAGATTTGAACAGAATACTACATGAGCACACTGGACAGCCGCTTGAGAGAATTGAGGCTGATACTGATAGAGACTATTTCATGAGCGGCGAAGAGGCCGTTCAGTACGGCATCGTAGATAGTGTTATCTTTCGCAGGGATGGGTCAGAAGCATAGCTTCTTCACAGCACGCTGCCCTGAACAGTTGGCATAGAGTGAATCATCGGCTTATTTGTTCAGGGACAAACGGAGGAATTCATGGCCGGCAGGAAAGGGAATTTTTCATCACTCTACTGCTCGTTTTGTGGAAAGAGCCAAGACGAAGTCAGAAAATTGATAGCGGGACCCACTGTGTATATCTGCGATGAATGCATCGAGCTGTGCAACGAGATTATCGCAGAAGAGTACGAAAAAGAAGAAATGGGGAAGGAACGTTCTAAAGTTCCGAAACCGGCTGAAATAAAAAAGGCGCTAGATGACTACGTTATCGGACAGGAGCAAGCAAAAAAGATACTATCGGTGGCGGTCCACAATCACTATAAAAGGATAGACTCCAAGCCAGACCTCGATGGAGTGGAACTCCAAAAGAGCAATATCTTGCTCATTGGTCCCACAGGATCGGGCAAAACGCTGCTTGCTCAAACTCTGGCGAGGATTCTCCATGTTCCCTTTGCTATTGCGGACGCCACCACGCTTACAGAAGCTGGCTACGTTGGAGAGGACGTCGAAAACATCATACTAACGCTTCTACAGAACGCTGACTACGACATCTCCCGGGCGAGTAGAGGTATTGTCTATATCGATGAAATAGACAAGATCTCAAGAAAGACTGAAAACCCGAGTATTACTAGAGACGTATCAGGAGAAGGTGTCCAGCAGGCATTGCTCAAGATAGTAGAAGGCACAATGGCGAACGTGCCTCCAAAAGGAGGTCGGAAACACCCACAACAGGAATTCCTTCAAGTCGATACAACCAACATACTGTTCGTTTGCGGTGGCGCATTCGTAGGTTTAGACAAGGTAATCCAGCAGCGCCTCAACCTCAAGTCCATGGGATTTAACGCAGAAATCGGACCCGCCAGGAATGAACCGGCCCCCAACCTTTTGGAGCAAACCCAACCCGAGGATCTTATCCATTACGGGCTCATACCCGAATTCGTCGGTCGACTGCCGGTCGTTGCGACTCTGCACGAGCTTGATGAGAATGCCCTTGTAAGGATCTTGTTAGAGCCCAAGAATGCCCTCGTAAAGCAATTTAAGAAGCTTTTTGGTTTCGAGCATGTGAAGTTGAGATTTACTGACGAGGCATTGCGAGCCGTGGCTCGAGCCGCTCTTACCAAAAAAACAGGGGCGCGCGGCCTGCGATCCATTCTCGAGAATGCCATGCTAGATATCATGTATGAACTCCCCGAATACCAAAATCTTCAAGAAGTTATTGTCAACGAGGATGTAATCTTTTCCAAGGAGAGGTGCATCCTGGTGTTTGAGAAGGAAGTAGAGACCGCTTCGTAGAGAGGCACCGGCCCTTTTTCTAAAAGGGGCTCAAGAATCTCCAAAAAGCTCTTTCCTGCATCGAGATAAAACGGGACGAAGAAACCGCCTACTTCGTGTTGTGGACGGCACTTTGTTCTCAACTCGCCGAACTGAGGAAACGAAGATGTTCTTTAATAAGAAAGAAGACGCCGCTTCTCCCATCCCCTGGCTCCTACCCCTACTACCCCTCAGAGATGTCGTCGTTTTTCCCGGAATGGTTGTGCCGTTGTTCGTCGGCAGAGAACGCTCGGTCAAGGCGCTTGAAGCGGCTATGAAAGACGAAAAATTGATATTTCTAGTCTCCCAGAGAGACGCCCAGCAGACCAGCCCTCAGCCCGAGGACATCTTTCACTCCGGTTCTGTCGGAACCATCATCCAGATGTTGAAGCTGCCCGACGGCACAATCAAAGTATTCGTAGAGGGGCGACAGCGCGCTCGCATTATACGCTTTCTTGAGTCAGAGTCCTTCTATCAAGTGGAGTTGGAACCTTTGCAAGACTCAATGGGCACCTCTGACTCCGAAATTCAGGCGCTGATGCGCGGTGTCAAAAGTACCTTCCATTCATACGTCACCCCCGAGAAAAAGATACCCCAAGAGTTTGTGGCCTCGGTAGGTTCAATGGCTGATCCCGGTCGGCTCTCCGATATGCTCGCTGCTCAACTGGCCTTTAACATAACAGATAAACAGTTCCTAATCGAATCCTCCTTCGTAAACAAACGTCTGGTGAGGCTTATGGAACTCATGCAAAGCGAAATTGAAATCGCTGAGATAGAGAACAGAATTAAAGAGCGGGTCAAAAAGCAAATGGAAACGACCCAAAAAGAATACTATCTGAGCGAACAGATGCGGGCAATCCAGCGAGAAATGGGGGAAAAGGACGATATCAGGAGTGAAACCACAGAGCTAGAACAACAACTGACCAAGAAGAATATACCTCCGGAAGCAGAGAACAAAGCCATAAAAGAAATCCGCAAGCTAAAACATATGGCGCCAATGTCAGCCGAGGCGACTGTAGTCCGGAATTACGTTGACTGGTTCCTGGCACTTCCGTGGTCCGAGATTTCAGACTCTGCTCCCTCAATAGAAGAAGCGCAAGCTATTTTGGACGAAGACCATTATGGACTGAGGGAAGTCAAGGAGCGAATTCTTGAATACTTGGCCGTTCAAACCCTCGCCAACGAAACCAGAGGCCCTATAATTTGTCTTGTGGGGCCTCCCGGGGTTGGCAAAACTTCTTTGGCGAAGTCAGTCGCGAGGGCCACAGGTAGAGAATTTGTAAGGATATCGTTGGGCGGAGTCAGGGATGAGGCCGAGATTAGGGGTCACCGACGAACCTACATTGGAGCACTTCCCGGCAAAATCATACAAAGCATGAAGAAGGTAAAAACCATAAATCCAGTCATGCTGCTTGACGAAGTCGATAAGATGAGCGCGGACTTCAGAGGCGATCCGGCGGCGGCCCTACTCGAGGTACTGGATCCAGAGCAAAACCACTGCTTCAACGACAACTACCTTGATGTTGACTATGATTTATCCAAAGTTCTGTTTATCACCACAGCAAACACCCTGCACGGAATCCCGCTGCCGCTACAAGATCGAATGGAGATGATCCGCATTCCTGGGTACCTAGAGCCCGAGAAGTTGCGTATAGCTGAACGTTTCTTGGTGCCCAAACAGATAAAAGCCAACGGCCTAGATCCCTCCCTTATTCAATTCAGTCGAAAAACGATTATTCGCATTATGAGGCGCTATACGCGGGAGGCTGGGGTCAGAAATCTCGAGCGACAAATCGCAAAGGTGTGCCGAAAAGTGGCTCTGAAAATTGTCAGTGGCAGTGGCGACCATCCCGTGATGGTCGATTCAGCCAACGTATCTGAATTTCTTGGTGTACCAAAATTCCGATACGGGGTAAAAGAAGACAGTCAGCGCATAGGGATTGCCACAGGTCTGGCCTGGACCGAAACCGGAGGTGAGCTGCTCATCGTCGAAACTGCCGTCATGCCCGGTTCAGGAAAACTCATAGTCACCGGTAAGCTGGGCGAGGTCATGCAGGAATCGGCTCAGGCGGCGTTGAGCTACGTGCGCGCCAGGAGTCTGGGCATTGCGCTAGGCGAAAACTTTTTCAACAACGTCGACATTCATATTCATGTACCAGAGGGCGCTACGCCAAAAGACGGGCCCTCCGCCGGCATCACGATAACATGCGCCCTTATATCAGTGTTAGGCAAGAAACCATTTCCAAACGACTTGGCCATGACTGGCGAAATAACCCTGAGGGGGCGAATTCTGCCTATCGGGGGGCTGAAGGAAAAACTCCTGGCAGCCAAAAGGGGGCTGGTTTCCAGGGTCCTAATCCCAACCGAAAACGAAAAAGATATTAGGGAAGTATCTAAGAATATTAGAAAAGGACTTCACATAATTACGGTTGATCACATGGACGATGTCCTTGAAATAGTATTCCCCGATTTAACCGGTGAGGGATTCCCTAAACGGCAGATGGAATCCGAAACAACGTGTCGTTTGGAGCAGTAGGTCAATGCGCTCGCGTTCGCACGTTTCTCGTGGTGTCCAAAGCTAATTCCGCAGGCAGAGCGATCGAGTGAAGCAGAAACACTTCGGAAACTCCCGCGCTTCTCATCCCGACACTACAGCGACCCAGGGCGAGCAGCCCACCGGGACGCGGTCTATCCAATGGTTATCGATCCTGCTTTTCCTCTGGCTATCATCCCTTGCGTTTGCCTGCTTGTTCGAATGGCAGCGGTATCAAGTGGTGGGGGGACCAAGGGTTCACGCTATGTCCACAGCCGGGAAAATGGTTCTGCTGTGGGTTCTTATGGCAAAGTCTCTGTGTTGGTTTCTCCCCTTCCTGCCACTTTGGGCACTCTTCACGAGATTGCGTTTCTGGCGGACAACCGCAGTCACCTTGATCATCTTCTGGATTGTCATGTTTTACTTCATGGGACTGGACCTTGTTTCCGTCGGCTTCGCCGGCTATCACCTCTGGGATTACCTTCCCAATTTAGAAGACTTGTGGAGAAACCCCGACATGAAGGTCTGGCAGTGGGCAGGGGGGCATTTAACTGCACAAGCCCTCGCAATATTTCTCGTCGTTACGTCTGCCGGTTTGATCTTATTTTTTGCCTCAATTAGTTTAACGGCATTCTTAACGAGTCGCCTTGGTTGGCTCACATCAAGATCTTCAGTCGTTTTAGTCAGCTCGTGTCTTGTCCTTTTCGTGGTGGCCCCTATACCTGCGGGAGGGTGCCTGCCCGACAGAGTTTTGGCCGCTTTACCCGTGAGTGAGAATATGAAAAGGGTTCTGGGTACTGGTGATAACGGACTTGGATTACATCTTGGATTGATGAATACGCCTGTGATTCCAGCAGAATTGTTGAGAATTGGTCATGCCGCTGCTGTGTCGGTAAGCAGTCTCGCTCATGCCACCTCAGAGCTCGTTGATACCTCAAGAGTAGGCAAGAAAGAGCTACCTAAGCTTGGATATCCTTTTCAACGAGAGGCGCTAGTCACCAGCGATGATGAAATCAGGGCATCTGAGGTACTGAAACAAGCCCTTGATCCGGGACCGGTGGACACCTCGGCCTTCGTAAGGAAAGAAGGACTTCCCAACGTTATACTTATAATTTTTGAGAGTTTCCGGTATTCAGCTCTAGGACCCGAATTGATGAAGGAGCTGGATGCCTGGGCTCAAAGAGGGTTGCGTCTTAACCGGCATTATTCTGGTTCCAATTGCTCCCACTTAGGACTTTTCTCACTATTATACTCCAGAATCCCTTTGGGGTATCATGAGACTCTGAATCGACACGTCCCAGCACAGCTGCTTGAATCACTTCGACAATCAGGCTACGAAATTACCTTTCTCACTGCCGGGGAAACAAAGGGCTTTAGGCGTCTCGACGAATTCCTCAACAAAGCCTCTTGCGATAATTTTGTCGCGGACAGCGAATTGTCAGTAAATAGCATAGACGATTGGCCCGACTCGGATCGGAAAAAACTGGATAAGGTCAGGAAGATCATTAATAAGGAGCAGGGTGGGCCAAAATTCGTTTTTTTCTATTTGATCTCGTCTCATTATCGCTACGCCTACCCACCGGAGTTTGCTTTTTATAAGGGAGCTTCTAATTTTTGGAATGTGCTGGATCCCACAAAGCAAATCCAAAAACACATAAATCGATACGCAAATTCGTGCCTGTTTCTTGAGCATGAGGTGCTGGAACTGGCGCGGACTATCGATCCGGATCGAAACATAATCATCATCACAGGCGATCATGGAGAATCCATGGGAGAAGACGGTGTCTTCACGCATGGGAGTCGCATGTCCGAGATTCAAATGCGAGTACCATTTGTCATGGTAGGGCGGGACGTTGTGCCGCGTAAGATAAACACAGTCACAGTGCACTACGATTTGTTGCCAACGCTGCTGCACATCTTGTGCGGCAAGCCTATCTCTATAAAATACACCCATGGGCGTGACCTTGTGGAAGAGTTGTCGCCAAAGGATGAAGTATTTGTGGTCCCATCGAATGGTCCTGACTGGGATCGTATTATGATGATAAGGGGGGATCTGCGTTTACTCTTTAGGCCGATCAGCACCCATGGTAATAAGCGGGATGCAGTAATGAAATTTGAAGGCATGGTAGATGAATTAGGTGATTACACGTTGAAAGTGTCTATGGACAGATCATGCCGCCCGTAACAATCGTCTGCGTAATTAGACTCGATGCATATGCCTACAACAAAACGACCTCCATGAAGAACATAATACGGGCTGGTGAAAACGCAATCGACGTTTCAGAGGCATATACCGGATTTCCTGCCGTTTGTTGACCATTTGCACCGAATAAGATATTATTATTTAGTAAATAGGTCTTCAAACCTTTTGAGGTGGAGGAACACCCATGAAAAAAATCGTTGCTATCACCGTGCTAGGGATCCTGTGCATATTCCCTCTGCAGGGATTTTGCTTCTTCGATTATATTTTCGGGGGCTCAGCCATGAGCGATTCTATTGGAAACAATGTGATAGGGGACTTAAGGGCGTGGTGGACTGGGAATCCCGTCTATAATTTCAACCCCTATTACAGCGGAGGAAATCAAGGCTTGCCTACTCAGAATCCAAACCAAGGGCCAAATCCTCAAGCCATGCCCCAACAGTCTTACGTCCAGCCCAACCAACAGCCGGACGTAAGATATTATCCTCCGCAGGGACAGCAGCCATACGGCTATCCTCAACAGCAGCAGGCAGTTCAGCAACAGGCCCCAATTCCACAGCAACCCGTGCAACAGCCATTGCGACAAACTCAGCGGTCCGCGCCACAGCCCCAGTATCAACAACAACCCCAGCAGCAAATGTACCAGGTCCCTCCTCAACAGGTGTATCAACAGCCTCAATCACAACCTTACTACCAGCAAGGGCAGCCGCAAACCTATTATCCTCAAGAACAGCCCATGCCGGGAAATCGCTTTCAAACCTACCAGTATGAAAACGAGACCCCTTCCGAGTAATTCAGGAAAACTTTTGGATACAGAGCCTCACAAACAACATGCCAGGCTGAGGAGCGCGAACTGATCTACATCTGGTGAGATTGACATAGCACGGGATAATATTCGCTGCACGGCAACTCGACGCCAAGTCTGCCGCTAGCTACCTCGAGAACGGGGGGGCATTAGGTCGGACCGAATGGAAAACCCAATCCTATAGCGATTCTCGAAAGTAAAGGCGAAGTTCGTGGGTCGGTACCTCTGTCATGCCCGTGAAAAAAACCAATACAGGAATGCTGGATGCCCGATCACGTCGGGCCTGACAAGGGATGGCCTAAAGCGCTAATCCCACAAGGCTCCAACGTCTTCAAGGCGACCTGAAAGCTCATGGAAGACCTCGGAAAGACAGCCCTTGATTCCGACAGAAATTTAGAGAAACACTATAGTTATCCATCCATACCCGGAGATGCGTCTTGAGGGATTGGTCCCGGGTTCCTCAAAACACGCTTGTCCGTTGGCTACGGCGGGAACAAGGCACGTATCAGTTGTTTGCCGGGAGGCTTTTCAAGCGAGAACTTGCGATACGGGCCTGGGCTGAATGAGGATAATCGGTCACCAACTTCTGGAATATTATTCGCGCCGACCGATTGTCACCCATCTTTTCGAATGCCTGTCCCTGTCGAAGCAAGCTGTTTGACTCCTTTTTAGACCCTGGAAATTCTTTGATGACGCGATCGAACTGGAGCACGGCCTCGTCGAACTTTCCCTGGGCAAAACGCGCCTCTCCCATCCAGTACACTGCGTTTTGTGCGAGATCACTCTTGGGATATTTTGCTAGAAAAGCTTCAAATAGTTTGACAGCTTGCTCAAAATCTCCGCCCTTATATGCGGTGTAAGCGTCGCGATAGCTCTGTTCTTCGTTTGTCTGTGGAGGGTTCACAAGCTCCAACGCTCGTTGAGTAGCCGAGCCTGTGGATGAAGCGGTTTTCTCGTTCCTCGAAGTGGGATCCGAGCCGGGTTGTGCCGACGGAGTATAAACAGACGCTCCCGGCTTAGATAGGGTTGGAGAAGGCTTGGCTTCTATTCCGAGCTGTTTTTCTACGAAGGCGACTCGGTCCTGAAGTTGTCGCAATTCTGATTCAGCCGCTCCTGCTCCCTGTTGACGTTCAATGAGGTCCCGAAGTTTTTGCATCTCCTGTTCAAGGTCTTGCATGCGGGCGGTCAGATGCCTGGATACCGGCGACGAGTCTTCTACACCCCCCGATTGTGCGGGTTGAACATAGGGAAGACCCGGAGCGACTTGTCTGCTGAGACAGCCGGAGAGTGAGAGAAACGCAAATGATGTCGCCAATACAAGTTTCCATCGCCTCGACGGCGACGCGACCGCTGGTTCATTTAAGAAAGCATTACCCATGTTATGGCCTTCACCTCGACACCCGCAAGAACACCCTACGATTCTTGGCCCATGCCTGCTCGTTATGCCCCGGATCAACAGGGCACTCGGAGCCATAGGAAACTGTTTGTATGCGCTGTGGAGATACGCCTAGACTGACTAAAGAATCCAGAACGGATCTAGCTCGACGCTCGCCAAGAGCCAGATTATATTCCGCGGTACCCCGCTCATCGCAATGGCCCTCAGCCGTCACCTGCACCTGGGCAACGCGCTTCAACAGCTCAACATTATACTGCAAAGCAGACTGCGCTTCTGGTGAAAGATTATATTTGTCGAAATCAAAATAAATGATTCTTAGCTCGGCCTGCATAGTCTGAAGCTCTTGCTCGGCAATCTGCGCAGCCCCAATAGGCGCAACGGGCCCTTGCCCAACCGTTCCTGGCTTGACTATTTTCCGAGAGCACCCCGTGAGCACGAAGAACGCGAGTAATAGAACCATCGAGGCCCTAAAGACGTACCGCCCGATCATGGCGTTTCTCTCCTTTCACCCCAGCCCGTAAACGACTATGGTTAGTTTCGAGACCATGCAGGAGTCTTCCCTGAAATACTCGAAACAGGAACCTGTATCTGACCCCGTGCATCCATCACGTAGATGAGTTTGCGACCACTTCGATTGGATACAAAAGCGATCATTCTCCCATCCGACGACCACGCCGGGTCCTGGTTTGATCCTTTGTTAGTAAGAACTCGGAAATCACTTCCGTCAATCCTCATCGTACATATCTGGAACCGCCCATCGATCCTGGCACTGACCGCAAGGCAGTCTCCACGAGGGGACCAGTCAGGATCAGTGTTGTAGGAGCTGTGGAGGGTCACTCGTCTCGGCTGACCACCGTTTGCGGAAACAACGTAAATCTGAGGGCTTCCCGCTTGATCAGACACGTACGCTATGTTGGAACCGTCCGGCGACCACGACGGAGAGATATCATTTCCCCGGCCTTCAGTCAACCTTTTTATTATAGAACCTTCAATAGTTATCTCATATATCTTAGGTAATCCTTGAAAACTGAGGGCGGCGGCAATTGTACGTCCGTCGGGAGAAAAACGACCCGCCACGTTCAGCCCCGCACGGGCAGATATTGGCCAACCTTGCCCCCGACTAATTTCCCATAACCACAGATCGGGCTTGTTGTGTACATAAGTGGTGAATAGGAGCTTTCCTCCTTCTGGAGACCACTCTGGAGACAAATTTATGGCGCCATTTGAGGTCATTTGTCGAAGATTGTGACCATCGTAATCCATAAAGAAGATCTCTCTGGTAGGAGAATCCCCTGCGAATGCTATACGTGTAGAAAAGCATCCTCTGACGCTGGTGAGCTTTTCCATGACGAGGTCGCCAAACCTATGAATCATTAGGCGATGATCCGCGACCTTGCCCTTGAACCGTCTTCCAAGCTCGATGCGGCGCAGAGGCACATCATAGAGACGTGCTTCAAGCGTGAGTTCATCGCCTGACACCTCATAGCTACCCAACACCACAGCTTGAACCCCTAGCCTTGACCACTGTTCGAAGTCCGGCTCAGTACCGCCCCTCACCAAAGCATTCCCATAGTCGTCCATGACTTGAAATAGTCCCGTGAGGGTCAGATCATTCCTGTGAATCGCTGAGAGAGCCGTTCCGTTCAAAGGCCCCGGAGAATGTGAAAAAAAATCAGGAACGGCTATAGGCATCTTGGCAAGATTAGGGTTCTCAACGTCGATTACTAACTTAGCATGAGCCAGCCCAATGAATGTCAGGATAGTACAAACGGTTAGGTACATGATCAGCCGGAGATGGGAGGTGAGACTTGTTCGCGTACCACTGCCAACACATAGGGGCGTCCATTGAAAAAATGCGTATGCGATTATTCTTTTCAGGTGACGTTCATTCAATAGGCCGCACCAATTGACGAAAATTGTCATTACACTTAGCCGCAAAGCCAACGGCCTTATAGCCCCATACTAGGCAAAACAATGAGGGCGAATCACACCTTCAGTTAAACATCAAACCCTCACTGCATGCCGCCCGGCGAAAACCTTAAGGCTAGTCCCCCCGACTGCTTGATCTTTTCACGAATCTCCGGTGGGACAGGGGGAAAAGGGGAAGCAAGAAAAACCGCTCTCATAGCCGATTTATCAAACATAGGGTCTCCTGACGTTTCATCAACCGCGGCATCGATCAACCGCCCGTCGTCGGACAGCTTTACGCCTATCACGGCAATTTTCTCCATCTTGCGATTGTCCCCTAGTATTGACCAATGGGAATTGATTCTCCCACGTACGTCGTCAAACCACCGAATAAAATCCTCACTGACGGCTGCCGATGTTGATCCGCCTCCAATTGGGCCTCCAGCAGGTGCACTTGCCTGACGAGAAACAGATTGTTCCTTTCTCTTCTTCTGAACCTCCGCGCGTATTTGAGAAAGTCTCTTCTCCAAAAAATCCTTTGGCTCGTCTCTCTTTTCAGCCGCCTTTGTGTCATGTTTCTTGGCCGTATCAGGTTTAATCGTCTCGATGCGTCGGGGTGAAGCCTTTCTCTTCTTTAACGGGATAACAGGCGAATCGTGTTGACTCGGGAGCTCGTAAGAAATGGTCTTCTGCTCAGCTTCGGCAGGGACGGCCGGCAGCTCTTGCTGTAACAATGGCTCAGGTTCAGCTGGATGATGCATCTTTACTGGTCCACGAGATATCGTCTCTAGAAGGGGTTTCGCCGCGGGCGCCTCGATCAGTGACACGTGGGTAACCCCTTCTTCATAAGTCGTCGTTCGATCCACCGGAGACAACGACACCATGAATACCAAAAGGATGACAACTAGATGCAGCGACACTGACAAAAACAACATGACAGGTGTAGCTGCATCAGTGCGCTGAGCGCCTAAAATATTCATTTCGGGGACGATGGCTCCTGTTGGGGACTGGTGATCATTCCAAGATTCGTGACCCCAGCGTTACGCAACGCTGCCATTATCCTGACAACGACGCCGTAAGGCACTGATTTATCTGCCTTCAGGTACACCTCTTTGGACGAAGAATCCCTTGTGGTCTCAAGTATCTTCTCAACGAGTGCATCCTCTTGCACGGCAACGTCGTTTAAAAAAACATCGCCTTTGTCTGCAACCGTTATTATTACGGGTGTCTTTTCTTGCTCTTTCTCCATCGGTGCGGTTTTGGCCTGGGGCAACTCAACTGTAATTCCCTCCTGCATCATGGGAGCCGTCACCATAAAAATGATCAAGAGGACGAGCATGACGTCCACCAGCGGTGTCACATTAATCTCGGCCATAGCAGCCCTCTGGGACTGCCTCATACTAAACGCCATCCCTCATACCCTCCTCTTCACTGAAGCTCCTTAGACAAATCACTCTTTCGGCCTCCGAACTAACGCCTCTTCCAATAGACGCGCTCGATGATGTTCACGAGCTCAGAGGCAAAGTTGTCCATTTCCGTACCTATGGTATTAATACGGCTGAGGTAATAGTTATAAAAAATCACTGCCGGTATTGCAGCAAGAAGCCCCGCTGCTGTCGCGATAAGCGCCTCCGCGATACCTGGGGCTACCACCGCTAAAGACACGCTCTTCATCACACCTATACGGCGAAATGATTCCATGATTCCCCAGACCGTCCCAAAAAGGCCAATGAAGGGGGCTGAGGAACCCGTAGTCGCCAAAAAGTTGACTCCCCGCTCTAGCCGCGTCCGTTCCGCCGTAACAGCCTGTTGGAGCGATCGAATCACGTTGTCCATCCCGGTCCGCTCATACTCAGGCTCCTGCGATGCCTCGGCCGCGCCCTTTTGGGTTGGCCCCTGCTGTGCGCTCCATATCCGCATCAACTCGGCATACCCCGCCTTAAAAACGTGCGCCACCGGACTATAGCTAAATTGTTTGGCTTCCGCGTAAAGAATGGAAAATTTTCTCAATTCTCGGAATGCGTCAAAAAATAGTTGATCGTCCTTTCTTGCCCTTGAGAGCTGGTAAGCCTTGGTAAGAATTATGCCCCAGCACACTACCGAGAAAACTAACAGGAGAATCATGACCCCCTTCACCACCAACCCAGCTTCCATGATGATCATCCAAATAGTCTGGTCACCCACAGCGTGAACAGGTAGTGAGGCGGAAAATGCCTCTGTCATTGTCTGCGTCCCCTTTCTTGGAGTCTCTATTTTATTAGTCCACCGCTAAATAAATGTCAAGTAAAAGCCATTTATTACAAAGCTTTATACAAAATATATTAAGTAATTTATACCCAATGACTGATGAATCCCTGCTGGAACCCCTACGGTCAAGCAACAGCCCCTCTCCTCTCATGAAAAACTCCTTCCGCTCTTTCCAAAGAATGTAGCTTTGCTTGAGACTACTAAAAGTTAAATAACAAATAGTTATTTTTAATATCTAGACAATGAATGAGATAAGTAGTTCCTGGAAATTTCCTATAGGCAAAAATGTCCTTCTTCTCGAACTGAAACACCTTGACACTTGCCCATTCTTCGTTGTATTTCTATAAGAAAATTGAGAGGATATGATGCCGTTTCGGATCATCGTCGCAGACAAGAACCCTCGAGTAGCCGCGGAGATGATAAAAATTCTCGCGGACAGGGACATTCAGTGTTTGCACGTGGACAGTGCCGCCGAACTGAAACAAGCTATCAAAAGACAAAAGCCTTGGCTCATTGTATTGGCGCCTCTCTTAAAGGATACCCCTCACTGGCGCGCCACTCAGAAAATTATAGCTGCCATTAAGCAGTCTCAGGAGTATGCAGAAACCCCAGTCGTTATCCTCAAAGGGTATCCGGATGGTCCTCCTGAATCGCAGCTAGATACATTGGGCGCGGACGCCTACCTAGGTGTGCCGTTGGAGCCGAAGGAGACCCTTGATCTCGTCGAATCGTTTCGTCAGAGCGGTGCAATTGAAGTCCCCCAAATTGATGATGACGATATAGTAATAGATTTTGATGATGATGAGGAAGAGAACGACGGCTATGTTGAAGACAAGCCCATGGATGTGACATCGCATTCCGAGGCGATTCTAGAAAGGGAGGCAACGCTGTCTAGCGAACAATCGCAAAGCGCCGCTTCCCTTGAGTTGACTGGAGACATGGAGCTAACCTATCAGACTCAAGAATTAACAGACCTGCCATTTCAGACAGCAGATGCGATGGCCGACATCGAATCGCCTGATTCTTCAGAACAAGCTGTCCTCGAATACACGGAGATTCCAACAAGGTCATCCGAGAAATCTCTCGACGTAGTCCATGAGAGCCTCAACGGTATTGGTGATGCAGGGGAGTCTATTGGTTTGTCTGAGGATCTACTACGAGACTTTAGCCATGAACACGACGAACTGACGGAAACGGAGCCCTCTGTCCCGTCTCACGAGCAGAACGAGTCCCAAATATTGTCCGAAAACAAGATTGAAGCCAAGGATGTTTTATCGTCGAGTCTCCAAGGGCTCTTGCCGGAAAAAGATGCCATACTGGCTCATCTGGAAAGGAGCATCGCGCAGTTACTCCCTCGTCGGCAGGAATTGCTTGACCTTGTCAGCCAGCACATTTGTGCCTCACTACCATCTCCTGATGAATTTCTGCGAGCAGTAACCCAAAGGGTGCCGGTCCACATCGGAGGCGCCTCAGGAGATCAGACTACGCACGCCACTTTGTCCGCCCAGCCTCCTCGAGAACCTGTTGATTCAGTGTCCGAAGAGTGGTTTCTCACGCCCGCCAAACACTCAGAAGGTGGAGGTAAGACAGGTCGCCATGAAGAGCTTAGCCTACCAGCATCATCGCTCACCGTGGATGGACTGGTGAAAAATATTGTTCGCGAAAAAATAGATGAAATAATGCCCGATCGGGACGAGATTCTCGCATGGATTCGCAACGAAGTGGACTCATGCATCCTCGAAACAGTCGAAAAGATTATAAGGCAGAAGGTTGAGGAAATTACGGAGGACGCATCGTAAGACGCTGCCGAGGAGTCCAATAATCCCCCGTACGGGGTTCCGGCTAGTTGAGTGCGAACAATATCGGCCGCGGATGACGTACATGGCGAGGCCTACGATCATTGCCAAGAGAAATGCCCGATTTAAGAAATCCTATTGAAACGTTTTGTATGCTGATATTGCCCCGTCTCCTTGGGCTCCTCGCACTGACAGGGTGCCGGTTTGTGTCGTTCCGAGCTAGGACACGAATGTCGCCATTGCTTTGGACAGAGAGAAATATAGTTTTGCCAGAAAGCGATCACGAATTCGGAGGGGCATGCGTTTTTTCTGTCATCCCCGCTGAAGTGGGAACTGACCCTTGATTTCCTGCCTGCCCATAACCAGAAACTCCGCTCGTCCAATCCCTATAACTGTTCGTTCTTAGACGCAGGCATTTCTCTCGGGAATTGCTGCCCGTCGGAGAACCGCTTTACTACTTGACTCATTTCCCCGCAGTATTCTCTCATCTCTGAACCGATATTTGTGCCGCAAGCCGCTCGCGGGAACTATTCTCCCAGTGTAGGGTAAACAGGGCAATTTGCGCAGGGGGAACTGACCGCCGGCGACCCTTCTTCCTGCGAGGTTCGCTGTTTTCTTTGAGATTTCCGAATGCCTCTAGATATGTCTAGGCAAGTCCTCTTGGTCCACTTGCCCTTCAGTGCTTTGCACTCGATCAAGTCGTGGGCATCCAGCCACGCTTGCGCGTCTGTGTACACCATAGCACACTCTCCTGGATAACCGAACCTATACCCTTACGCTGCCCTTTTGAGGCGAACATTCCTAGAAAAAGAGAAAACACATTGAAACTATTTTCAATTATAGCTTTGCAATTGTGCAAGTCAAGCCATGGCCGCAGGATTCTCAGGCGGGTTATCTACGGATCAACGAGACCGACGCTACTCGGTCTCCATCTTGGATTCCATACGTGTTACCGCGGCAGCCAGTGCTGATTCTTCAAATGTAAAACAGGCCCCGGCCGTCTTGTAAAGCACGGGAAGCGGCTCGGTACCTCCCATTGAAAGAGCCCGTCGATATCCGTCCACCGCCCCAACGCGATTCTTCTCCCATTGCTCCCAAACTTGAACCGCGCCGAGTTGGGCCAGTCCGTATTCCACGTAATAAAATGGCACAGTATGAATGTGGAGCTTTCTTTGCCAGCCCGTGGACAATTCTTCTTCAAGCCCTGACCAATCCATCCAATTCATGAAACGACGCCAAAGGCGCGCCCATTGGTCATCGCAATTCTTCGGGTTCATCGCTTCTTCGGGATGCTCATATACCCAGTGTTGGAAACCGTCCACTACTGCCATATATGGCCAGAATAGAATCCCCTTTTCTAGGTGTTCATCGAGGGCTCGATATGCCTCCTCCTTAGAATAAAAGCCACCTTTTCCAGATTCTAAGAAGTCTCCAGCTATCAGCTCCATGGACATGGATGCCACTTCCGCGAACTCCATGGGCGTGTGCCGTTGATGGTAATACGGCAATGCTTCTCTCTCAAATGTATGAAAGGCGTGGCCTGCCTCGTGAAGAAGCGTTTGGACGTCATCATGAACGCCAACAGCATTCATGAAAATGAAAGGCTTTTTCGAGGCCGGGAAATCGGTGCAATATCCGCCGGGTGCCTTGTTTTTCCTATTATCGAGGTCCAAAAGGCCGTCCTGCATCATTACACGAAAGTAGGAGCCGAGTTGACGGTCAATGTGGGAAAATATTGACGCGCATCTTGACGTTAAGTCAGACACGCCACTGAAAGGTTTGAGAGGCGGTCTGCCAAGCGGATCGACGTCCATATCCCAAGGCCGGACTGTAGTTAGCCCCAGAATCTCCATCCTCCTCTTGCACAGCCGTGCAGCAGAAGGGACCACCACTTTCTCGATGGTGTCGTGGAATCGTTTGCAGTCTTCAGGGATGTAGTCAAGCCGCATCAACTGTTTCCATCTAAACGATCGATAGTCTTGGAAATCAGCATTTCTTGCTATGGTGAGACGGAGTTCGAGGAATTTCACCCACAATTGGTTAATCTTTTCCCTGTCTTCGAGCTGTCTTCTGAGAGCCGTACGCCACGCGTGTTCTCTAGTCGCTCGATCGCTGTCAAGGGAAAAAGGTCTCAACTGAGAAACAGTAAGCTCCTTTCCCTCCCACATGACGGTCTGACCGCCTATTATCTTGTCGTAATGGCTCTCCAGCTTACGTTCCTCTACGAAGAGGGGAAGATTCTCTAGTCTAAACAGCTCTATCTCTTGTTTGATACGTTCAAAGGGTAGTCTGAAGCTGCTCGGTATTTTGCCATATCCCATCAGCTTTTTCTTAAGAGTCTGTTCATACTCCTCTGCTCTGGGAAAAACATCCTCCAGAAACGCGTGGTACCGAGATCGCGCTTGCTCATCCGTAGTGTTCACAGTAGTCGCAACATGTAAGCGAGAGAAGCTTTCGTCAACCGCCTCACTCAAAGTCGTCCATACCGCGAGAAAAGCCTCCGCATCATGTAAGCGAGCGTTGGCCAGTTCACGGTAGTATTGCTCAAAATCGTTCCACGACCATTTTGGGAGGTGCTGAGGGGCTAGCGCCGATAAATCAATCACAGAAAATCTAAACCCCCTTCTTAAAATACGCCCTTACTTTCAACGTCTTGGCTTGCTCGAAGCTTCAAGTAATACTTACCATCCGCGCTGCTACCGATAACCCCTTCTGAGACCATATACTCAAGGGCCTTGCGCCGATAGTCCCGCATACCAATGCGCAGGATATTCGGTGTGGAATAGGGAATCACGACTGCGTCAACCTCCGTCAAAGCGTTTTGTCTCTCTAGGTCTTGAATAATTGTCTTAGCCGCATTTTGTAATCGAATAGCCACAAAATATCGTGTCCCGATGAATACCGCCACGAGAAAGACCAATCCCAGAACTACTTGCAGGGTATCATTCATGGCTGATTGCGTTGCACGTTACTAATCAATAGCCGAAGGAAAGGTCAGTCACTTTCAATTCGTCTGATATTTGATGAACACCAGGGTATTCAGCCAATATTTTCATTAGCTTGTCTTTGTCTTTCTGGTCACGGATGCGACCGGAGATCCTAATAACGCCATCCGGTTGTGCCTGGATCTCCACGAGCCGCGCAACAGCCGAGGTCAATCTCTTCCTAACGCGTGTTTCTATCTTTTTCGCGAGGGCCATACTCTTGAGTTCCCGCTGAACCTTTTCGGGTTCCGCTACAGGATCCATCTTCTCTACAGCCTGAACTATTATGTCGGCGGCAGCTCCGGAGCTGTAACGGGCAGTATTCATAATCAAGTCGTAGAAAGACCAATCGTTTGGGTCCACGTGAAATATTGAGTGTATGAGACCTTCTCGTTCGTGGTCAGACCTGCGGACGAAGTCCTCGGCCTCTTCCCGGGTAAAGTTATACCGCTCCATTATCCGCTCCATCCGTATGGCCTTTGGCGCCACAAGGCGCGCCCGGAATACACCAGGGGCCTCTCGAAGGATGACTTGGGCTCCGCGCCCAACCAGAACAACATTGCCCTTGGATGCTTCTTCAAAGGTGAGGGCCATAAAAAGGCTCGTGTGAGTAGGCCGGTCAAAGAATATCTTCTCAAAAAAAGTTGGCCCATGCTCGGTTTCGAACGTGGCGCAAACATCCTGATATTCCGGATCACAGCCTTGAGCCAGTTCGTGCACCTTAGCCAAGCTCACGAGTTCCAGGCCCATCCTACGCGCCACTACCGCGGCAACGATGTCCCCGTAGGACCCTACAAGCCTCGATATGGTAACGATCTTCATGCTATTCCTCGTGCATTTCCGCATTAATCTTCAATCATTCGGGACCTAATCTCCAAAGAATACCTTCGGGAGCCACATTACAATGGGAGGCCAAAATATACAGACTAACAAGCCGACCCATTGGAGACAGATAAACGGCGCCACACCCTTGTATATAAGCCCCATCGTCATCTCAGGGGGCGCTATCCCCCTTAGATAAAACAGCGAATACCCAAACGGCGGCGTCAAGAAAGCCATTTGCAGATTAACACAGATAAGGGTCCCAAACCAGAGGGGATCAAAACCTAACTCTTGAGCTACCGGAGAAAAGACTGGTACTACGATGAGAAGAATGCCCAGCCAGTCGATAAACATCCCCAAAAAGAAGACAATCCCCATCATGATAAATAACACTACATACGGGCTCACCTTAAACCCGAGCAGCAAGTCCGAGACTGCGTCTCCACCGCCAAGCCCCATAAAAACAGATTGAAACGCGTTCCCGCCCAGGAACAAGGTCATGACCATGCTTGTGATTTTGAGTGTCGCAATGGATGCATCTGAAAGAGATTGCCAATTAAATTTCCTATAACAAATAGCGAGTACAGTAGCTCCTACCGCGCCGATCCCCGCCGCCTCTGTTGTAGTCGCTATGCCGAACAGGATGCTGCCCAACACAATTGCAATCAGGAAGACTGGAGGCAAGAGAGAAGTTGCGGCCATGGAAAGCTTTTGGCCTGCCGTGTAAATCCGCTCTTCCTTAGGCAGAGGCGGGCCCATCTCAGGATTGATGCCGCAGCGAACCGCAACATAAATCAAGTAAAAGGATGCCAGGAGAAAACCTGGCATATAGGCTGCCGCAAACATCTTGCCTACGGACAGATTTGTCAAACCACCGTACACGACGAGCATAATGCTCGGTGGAATAAGTATCCCAAGAGTTCCACCCGCACATATGCAGCCTGCACTCATTGGGATGTCATACCCCCTCTTCAGAAGATTGGGGGCAGCAATCAGCCCGATAGCCACCTCTGTTGCGCCCACGACGCCTGTTGACGCGGCAAAGACCGTACAAACCATGATGACGGCTATGGCCAAGCCTCCCCTAACTGGGCCCCACAGGACGTGCATTGTATGGAAGAGCTTCTCAGCTATGCCGGCAGTATCGAGCATTTGCGCCATAAATATGAAAAGAGGGACCGCAACGAGGACATACTCCTCCATAACCCCATAAGTCTTGTTCACGAACATAGAAAACACAACGTCCGGTGAACCGCCCCATCCACACACTCCGAAAACCAGAGCGACAGAGCCGAGAGAAAAGGCGAGGGGATGTCCCAGAAACAAGACCACAAAAAGGGTCCCGAACATGGCATATGCAACAGTCTCAGGACTCATATCTCCTCCCCCTTTAACCTATAGATGTCACGGATGAAATTCGCCACCCCTTGTACCAAGAGAAGTATTAGTCCGACTGGCATTACCGTCTTGAAAATATATAGAGGCGGTTTCCATGCACTCCAGCTGTGCTCCCACAGAGCCCAAGAGTGGGCAGCATAAAGGACTGCCGCATAGGACATGCAGCCCACGAAAGGTAAGAAAACAAAGATAAATGTGATGACAGATAGCCACAGACGTACGCGTAGGGGAAAACGTTGAGCTATGATGTCGATCCTAACGTGCCGATCATACAGAAGTGTATATGCAGCACCGAGGAGGAAGTGCGCACCGTACAGATAGACGGTCATTTCAAACGCCCAGACTGTAGGCGACTGAAATACTTTCCGCGCCACTACCTCATAAGCTACCACTAATATTAGCGGCACAATAAGCAACGCCACGTATTTACCAACAAAGTCGTTGAAGGCGTCAACCGCCCGAACAAAACCCTTCATACAGAACTCCTAGAATGATGTGTCCCAGCATGCCTCTGAAACCTCTTGTGATCTCAAAGGCATGCGCAAAGCTGGGAGACCGGATTACTGGAGAAGCTTTCCCTTTACGAACATCTCATACGGCCACGGGGCAACTCGACCACGTATCTCTCGCCACGTAGCAAAATCCTTCTTGAACAGCTCCTGAGAATCCAAGACCTTTTTTACGTCCGGATTCTTTGCCGAGAGATCGTCGAGGTACTTCTTCGAAACTTTTGCAAATTCAATAATCGTTGCGTCCTCCATGATAACGAACTCGGCCTTCTTTTTCATTTCTTCTATGGCCTGGACGTTCAAATTCTCAATCCAGGCCCACGACCACAACTGAGTCTCTTTGGCGCAGATCTCAACGATGGCTTTTAAATCTTCCGGCAGCTCATCCCATTTTTTCTTGTTGATAAATATGTCAAACTGACACGATGGCTGGTGCACGCCCGGTTCGATAATATATTTTGCGATTTCATGGTACCCAGTAGGATAGTTAACTGCTGGGCTGGAAAATTCGCAGCCGTCTATGACCCCCCTCTCAAGCGCTAAGTAAATTTCAGGTCCAGGCAGTGGGGTTACGTTGACGCCCAATTGAGTCAGAATATCTTGATACCAACCCACTGTTCTGACCTTCATGCCCTTCAGCTCTTCCATCTTGGTGGCCTTTTTCCTCGAGTGAATACCTAGTTCCTGACCGGAGTTTCCGCAGAAGAAGGCGACCATACCGTAGCGGCCGTAAAGCTCCTGTAGCATTTTATCCCCGCCGCGTTCGTAGTACCAAATGTTGTAGCCTTCCGCGTCGAGACCAAAAGGTACCGATGCAAAAGCAACAAAAGCTTCGTTCTTGCCTTTCCAATATCCTGACCAGGAGTGCGCTATATCAAGCGTTCCTTTTGCTACAGCATCAAAGATCTCCATAGCCGGCACAATGGCTCCCGTTGGATGCACTTTGATGTCAAGGCGGCCGCCACTGCATGCCCTTACGCTGTCCGCAAAGTGAATCACAAAATCATGAAACAACAATCCACCCCATGGATCACTCATGCGCCACGTGATCTTTTTTTCCGAGGTAGTCCATTTCTTCCCCTTCCAGGCCTTGGCCCGCTCGTCCTCGCCGAACTTTTCAATTTTCTTAGCCTCTTTTTTTTCTTGTGCCTTCACCGTGTAAGCCGAGAGCGCACAGAAAGAAAGCGATATCAAGAATACCAAGCATATCCTTCCTAATGACCTCATTGCCTAAACCTCCTTAAATGAATGAATGATTCGGTGGTTAAATAAATATACCGCTCGAAAACAGTCCGATTCACCCTCCTTTCCTCAAAATGATTTGGCCATAGACGTCCCTCGATTACTTACGAGCACTTACTCCTGCTGGTTATTAGTACTGATCAATGCTTCAATAGACATTGCCGTCTTCTATCATACGTCCGAAAGAAAGAACCCAGTAGCCAAGTTTCCCTCATGGCGGAGGATGTCCATCATGACTT
>Ga0172370_10000339_pt1 | contig 72302 bp, 64 predicted proteins | sample LakKiv5m_FD_114538 | JGI IMG/M metagenome (GOLD analysis project Ga0172370, IMG submission 114538) | Freshwater microbial communities from Kabuno Bay, South-Kivu, Congo - kab_022012_11.5m | ecosystem: Environmental > Aquatic > Freshwater > Lake | place: Democratic Republic of the Congo... | reverse complement strand
TCTGGGCGTATCTCTCAAGCAATTAATGGAGCGTGTCTCAGCCCTGGAGAGTCTCACCGGCTCTCCAGAATCTGTCCCTCCGCACGTGCATGCACCTGAGGTTGACCTGTGGCATGGGGAGGACTTTTCGATTTAATAAGCACAATTCGATTGAGCCAACCCGCTGCCATATAATAAAAGCCTGCCAATATAAGAGTGAAGTTCCAGGATGCGGTAAAATACGAGGTATTAATTGTTTTAATTAATGCCAACGAGGTTAATTTATGTACAAGCTGGTTTTGTTGCGGCACGGTCAATCCACTTGGAATCTAGAAAATCGCTTTACCGGCTGGACGGATGTTGGTTTGACCAACCTGGGAGTTGAAGAAGCTCACTCAGCTGGAAGGTTGTTGAAGCAGGAAGGATTTACTTTTGATCTTGCATACACCTCTGTATTGAAGCGCGCCATCATAACCCTATGGATAAGCCTGGAAGAATTGGGGCTGGAATGGATTCCGGTCATAAATGCCTGGCAATTGAATGAGCGCCATTATGGCAACTTGCAGGGTCTCAACAAGGCTGAAATGACTGAGAAATTCGGCGAAGCCCAGGTCAAGCTCTGGCGGCGCAGTTATGACACGCCTCCGCCAGCCCTCGAAATTGATGACCCTCGCCACCCCCGCTTCGACCCGCGTTATGCAACCCTGGACGTAGGGCAATTGCCTGCCACCGAGTCACTCAAGATCACACTCGGACGGGTGTTACCCTACTGGCATGCGGAAATCGCTCCAGCCATTCTGTCAGAGAAACGCCTGTTGGTGGTGGCACATGGTAACAGCATTCGGGCTATTGTAAAATACCTGGATGATATTTCGGATGCTGAAATACCTGAACTCAATATTCCCACCGGCGTGCCGTTGGTGTATGAATTGAATAAAGATCTGAAACCCATCCGTCATTACTACCTGGGTGACCCGGAAGCAGTTCGCAAAGCTGCGGATGCAGTGGCTGCCCAGGCCAAGGTCAAACAATAACATTCTTAGATCATGGTGATGGAATTTTTTCAAAGTGGGGTCAGGCTGATCCATAATATCGCAGGATGGCTTTCATGACCCTGGTTGTGAATGGCAGATTTGATGCCGTCCTGCTAAAAGTTTTATATTCAAAAAGGTTATCTTTCTGGATGCCCCAACAATTCCCTGAATGATCGTTTGATGCAGGAGATGAAATAGAAAGCAAAAATAAAACAGCAGCCGTGGTTGGCGGGGGACCGGCTGGTTTAATGGCGGCCGAGTTCCTGGCACATGGCGGCATGCGCGTGAACCTGTATGAAGCCATGACTTCACCCGGTCATAAATTCCTGGTGGCAGGCAAGGGTGGTTTGAATCTTACCCACTCGGAATCCTTTGAGCGCTTTATGGAACGATACACCTCTCGCCGCCCACAACTTGAACCTTTTCTGGCTCCATTCGGTCCGCAGGAATTGATGAATTGGTCCCATCAGCTTGGTTTTGAGACCTTTGTGGGTACCTCCGGAAGAGTTTTCCCAAAAGTCATGAAAGCCTCCCCTCTTTTGCGAGCTTGGTTGCAACAATTAACGCAAGCCGGGGTGAGCATTCATACACGTCACAAGTGGCTGGGCTGGGATGGGAGCGGTAGACTGTTATTTGAAACTCCACAAGGCGATCAAGCGATCCGGGCAGATGCCACAGTTTTGGCACTGGGAGGCGGCAGTTACCCGCGCCTGGGTTCGAACGCGGCCTGGGTGCCGCTTCTGCGGGCACGTGGCGTGCAGGTCAATGATCTGAAACCATCCAATTGCGGGTTCGATGTGCGCTGGAGCGAATATTTCAGAACCCATTTTGAGGGCACACCGGTCCGCCCGGTTGTGTTGACTTTTACGGATGCAACTGGAAATTCATTTTGCCAGCAGGGTGAATTTATCATCACCAGGGATGGAGTGGAAGGCAGCCTGATCTACGCTGCCTCGGCGCTTTTACGGGATGAGATCGAAAGAAACGGTCAGGCTGTGATACGTCTGGACCTTGCGCCGGATTGGTCGATGGAAAAGCTGGTCTCCAGGTTATCGTTGCCGCGTGGAAAGAACTCCACTTCCAGCCATCTCAAAAAAACGATTGGGCTGCAAGGTGTGAAAACGGGTCTATTGTGGGAATTGCTCCCAAAAGAGAATTTCCAGGAACCAGACCTACTGGCAGCTGCCATCAAAAGCATGCCCATAACCCTTATAGCTTCACGTCCTCTCGAGGAAGCCATCAGCAGCGCAGGTGGCATAAGTTTTAACAGCCTGGATAAAAACCTGATGCTAAAGGATTTGCCGGGCGTGTTTTGTGCGGGCGAAATGCTGGATTGGGAAGCACCGACAGGCGGTTATCTGCTAACCGCATGTTTCTCAACCGGTCGGGCAGCCGGGTTGGCTGCCCTTGATTGGCTGGCAGGTCTGCACTGATCAGGGTTACAATTACATAAAATGGATAAATTGACTTTGATCGCCACTTCCACTTTTGGCCTGGAGGCTGTTGTAAAACGGGAATTGCTGGCTCTGGGTTTCGGGAACTTGAAAACATCCGAGGGCAAGGTCGAATTTGAGACCACATCGGAAGAGATCCCGACCCCGAACCTTTGGCTGCGTTGTGCAGACCGCGTGTTGTTAAAGATGGGAGAATTCCCGGCTGTCAGCTTTGATGAATTGTTCGAGCAGACCAGAGCTCTGCCATGGGAGACCTGGATCACTCCAGATGGAAAATTTACGGTGAATGGGAAATCGGTCAAATCCACCCTGGGTAGTGTCAGCGCCTGCCAATCCATAGTCAAGAAAGCAGTGGTGGAAAGACTGAAAGCCGCATTTCACCAGGAATGGTTCGAAGAGACAGGTGCCGAGTTCACAATCCAGGTGGCTCTTCTTAAAGATGTTGCCACTCTGTCCATCGACACTTCCGGATCGGGATTGAACCGACGCGGCTACCGCACACATACCGGGTCTGCAGCCCTCAAGGAAACCCTGGCGTCAGCCCTGGTTCAACTCAGCTTCTGGAACAAGGATAGGCTGCTGATCGACCCGATGTGCGGCTCGGGCACCATCCTGATCGAGGCTGCCATGCTGGGAAAAAATATCGCTCCTGGGTTAAACCGAAACTTTGCATCCGAAGAGTGGCCGGGAATCCCCTCCAAGGCCTGGCGTGTTTCCCGTCTGAAAGCTTATGAATCGGTTGATAAGAAAAGCAGTCTGCAAATATTCGGTTATGATATTGACCCGGCCGGTATTGAAGGGGCCAGGATCAATGCCCGCAAAGCCGGAGTGGGGAATGACATCCTTTTTGAGCAGAAGGACGTGCGTGACCTGTGGATCGACATGCAGTACGGCATCGTTATCTCCAATCCACCCTATGGCATCAAGGTAGGTGAGTTAAAGGAGATGAACGAGATCTATATCTCCCTCAACAAGACCTTTAAAAAGAAGACCGGCTGGTCGGTCTATATACTGACCGCCGATAAGATCTTCCCTTCTTATTTCAAGCGCTCCCAACCAGACCGGGTTCGTAAGCTGTTTAATGGACAGATAGAAGTGAATTATTATCAGTATTATGGCGAGCGCCCCAGGGAACAGGACGGACAATGAACTTTATCGGTTGATCTGTGAAACAAGGGATGGGGATGTAGAAAGGATTAATTTATGGATGTACATTTAGGACCGATCGCCATGCTTGGCTCGGGAGAGACATCCCTTGCAGGCGGGCGTATTTTTGAAGCAATTGCCAGGAAACTGGATTCGCCATTGCATGTAGCTCTGCTGGAAACCCCGGCTGGATTTGAATTGAATTCATCTCAGGTTGTGGGAAAAGTAGGCGATTTCCTGGAAAAACGCCTGCGGAATTATGACCTGAGCATTGACATCATCCCCGCCCGCAAACGTGGCACACCTTTCAGTCCGGATGAACCTGGTATCCAGGGAAAACTGTTATCTGCAAATATGATCTTCATGGGACCGGGTTCACCCACTTATGCGGTCAGGCAGTTGCAAGGCAGCCTGACCTGGGACCTGGTGCGAGCCCGTCACCGGCAGGGAGCCGCCCTGGTCTTTGCCAGCGCTGCCATGATCTCGGTTGGAAAATTCGCACTGCCGGTCTATGAGATCTTCAAAGTAGGAGAAGATGTGCACAGGGTTCCCGGGCTGGACCTTTTTGCAGATTTTGGGATGGAACTGTCGTTCATCCCCCATTGGAACAATGCCGAAGGGGGTGAGGATGTGGATACCAGCCGCTGTTTTATGGGATTGGAACGGTTCAATCAGTGGTGTGAGGATCTGCCGGATGACCATACCACCCTGGGATTGGACGAACATACCGGATTGATCATCGATTTTAAAGAAGGCACATGCTCGGTCAACGGGGTCAGTTCTGCCACCCTGCTGCGGGATTGTAATCCCAGAATTTATCCCTCCAGGGCTGAATTCCCACTCAGCGAGTTAGGAAAATTCCACTTGGGAGGAGATGAGAATTTCCGCCCTGACGCCATGGAGATGCTTGCAGCGGTTGCCGTACAACCTGGTCCACATGAACCACCGGGAGAAGCACTTGATCTGCTGGGGTTACGTGATCAAGCCCGTCGGGACAAGAACTGGAAACGCTCGGATGAATTGCGCCAACAGATCTCTGCCCTGGGTTGGGATGTGAAAGATACGAGCCAGGGGTCTGAACTGGAGCGTCGCAACAACGGATAAACATTACTTTTCAGATCTGTACCCGGGGGGATGATCAGGGGAAAAGATTCGTCTGTGGATGAATAATTAATGTTTCGACGGGATGCCTGCCAGTCTGGCTTCCAGATCTGGCAGCGACACTTCTTCCAAAGAACCAAGCACCAGGCTGGCATGATCCACACCCAATTGGGCTGTGAGTGGAATGGGGATAGCCACGCTAAAGATGCCGGCAGCGTTGGCAGCCAGGATGCCATTGGGGGAGTCTTCAAATACGATCGCTTCACCAGCCTGTATATTTAAAGCGTGCAGGGCAGCCAGGTATAAACCCGGGTCGGGTTTGGTGCGGGTCACATCATCGCCGCACAGGATGGCTTCAAAATAATCGAACAATCCCAGGCGTTTAAGATGGTTATCCACCCAATCATGGGGCGAGCTGGAGGCTATCGCCAGCTGATAGAGCTTGTTGCTGGCGGTTTCTAGCAGGTCTCTGGCACCGGGCTGGACCGGTTGTTGCAGGATGGCTGAATCGCTTAACTGGCGGGCTGATTGTCTGATGGATGACAGATCGAGCGGGAGCCCCAGCAGGCTTTGCAGATGTATGGCAGGCTCAAAGTTTGAATTCCCGGTACCTCCAACGATCTGTCCCCATTCCTGGAGGGAGATCTCCTGCCCATGTTGTCTATAGATCTCCTGCCAGGCAAGCAGGTCGGGGGTTTCGGTATCCAAAATCAAGCCGTCAAAATCAAAGATGAGTGCTTTTAACAAAAATGCCTCCAAAATGAGAGTTTATTATTTATCTGGTGCAATTGATTATTATTTGGACAGCTTTGGCGGCTCCATTCTCATTTTGTATCTTAACCCCCAATGCTTTTGCATTTTCTTTAATCGGGTCAGTTAATGCAAACATAATTGCATCCGATAATTTTCCTACGGAAAGTTTTTTTCTGGGTATTGGTTTTGGCCCAACTCCCAACTCATATATCCTGCGACCCCATGCAAACTGGTCATTGGCGGTTGGTATCACAATTCCGGGGACACCTGCCCTCAAACCGGCAGCCGTCGTCCCTGCGCCTCCATGATGGACAACTGCTGCCATGCGAGGAAACAACCAGGCATGAGGTGCACTATCAATAATGAAAATGTCATCATGGTTATTGTCAATTTTTAACAATCCTCCCCAACCTGTCGCCAGAACTCCACGTTGACCGGATTGCTTTATTGCAGTTATCACAAGGTTGGTGGTTTGCAGGGACTGTTCAGGGTCTCCTATGCTTCCAAAGCCAACATACACAGGGGGTTCCCCGTTATTAAGAAAATCTGACAGGTCAGATGGTGGTTTCCAGTCGGGATCTTCATCCAGAAACCAGTAACCAGTGTTATAAACATGCTCAGGCCAATCTGTGGGTCTTGGAAAAACAAAATTGCTGCAGGAAATTAGTGTCGGTGCACTGGCTTTGTTTTGTTTGAGAATTGGATTTGTAAATTTTTTTGGAGCGTTGCCAAATTCCTGTTCCCAGAACTGTTTTACAGGAGCGCTTGAAGCAAACCACAATATCTTTTCAAAGACCTTATGTGTGAACCAATTGAACATTTTACCCAAACGCACATTATCGTAGAAGATCAGAGAAGGGAATTCCTTCGTTGGAGTCATGGGAAAAGGTGTTGCCAGGATGGAAGGGATGTTTAAGTATTGAGCTGCAAAGTACCCAATCGCCATACCTGGATGGTAAAGAATAACATCTGATCCCAGGCAAGCATCAAACAGGTCCTTTTGAAGACTAAAAGCGTAAGACTTAAGTTTATTAAAACTTAAAAATAATTTGAAAGGATTATCAGCCTTAATAGTTCTTTTTGAATTCTCGTTTGTTGCGATACCGATGATATCCCCTTTAAGTGGAAGGAATTCCAGCCCAAAGCTTTCAATCAGGGGTTTAAATACTTCAAATGTCACGATTCGAACTGTATATCCGGCTTTCTTCAGTTCCACCCCCAATGCAATATAGGGTTGTGTATCACCTCGTGAACCTGCTGCTAGAATTGTAATTATCATAAATACAAATATTCCTCACTCGTTTTAGATGGAAGGTATGCGGGGATTGATCCCATCAATCTATGGTTGATCGCCTGGTTTATTGATCTCAATATATTGTGCGATCAGGCGTTGTTTTGCCGCCCTGCCCATCATCTTAATGGCTTTTTCCCTTTTCATGGCAGATGACCGGTCCGGTAGGGATTCCACGTAAACCAGGCGCACGGGTAGATGTGCCCGGGTGTAGCGGGCGCCATGACCGGAATTGTGGATACGGGTCCGGCGCTGCGGGTCCGTGCTCCAGCCCGTGTAATACGTACCGTCCGCACATTCAAGGATGTAGCAGTAATTACCCATCGGATTCAGGCCTGTTATTCCTTCTTGTCCGGTTTGGGAGAATGCCTCCCGGACAACCCGGATAGGAAACCCAACTGTTGCTTCCAGAAATCACCGGCTTTGGGCATCTCGGCTGACTGAAGTTCCTGGTCTATTGGTCTCGTTTTCTGGCGATCCTGCCACCATTTCTGGCGTCCCACCCGGGCACCATCCAGTCTAAATCCAAGCTGGGGAGCGCGATCGTCCTGAATAACATCCCGAAACGCGTGTAAGGTGGTTAGTAATCCATCCAGGTTCCGCAGGACAATTTCCTTGTTTAAGAGAACTGCCTCACGAATCGAGGCAGTATCCTCGCTGCCTGCCATTCCCGAACTGACGGCTGCATATTCTGCGCCGGCAAATTTTCCGGCATCCGTCCAACCGGGCTGGTCCAGGGTGGCTGTGAGCAGGGTAGCGGACAGCAATTGAGGTACCAGGCAGGTGGAGACGATAAAACCATCCAACTCAGCCATGTCGCAGAATAAGGGGGATGCTCCCAGTAAACCAGATAAGTCAGATGCCAACTTTAAGGCTGCGGCATCCGTCTCTTCGGGAGCGGCGATCGCCATGAGACTGTTTTCAAACAGATCTGGTTTTGCTGAAAGGATTGAGCCATCCAGGTCGTTTAGATAATGTCCATTAACAAGCGGGGTTATTCCAATATAATGGCATTTTACCTGGATAAGTTCACGAACCCAGGTTGCTACACTTTGTTTGGCTGAAGATGTATCCAGAATGACCACTCCAGCCTGGACCACGGGAGCAATGCTTGACAAGGTTTCTTTGGTCAGGTTAAGGGGCAAGGCCAGTAAAATCACATCCGCCTTTTTTACACTTTTGAGCAGGTTTAACTCAACATGGTCCACTGCATTGATCTTTTCAGCATGCATGGCAGTCGCGTGCATATGGTCAAAACCGGTGCGTTCGAACTGGTCGGAATGCCGGCCTAGTGCCAGGCCAATCGATGCGCTGATCCTGTCCAATCCAAGAATTGTGAATTGAATGCTCATAACAAAACCCTTCTCTTAACTTGAATTATCCGCTTGTTGCAGAGAGCGCAGGATCTTATCTGTTTGGGATGTGCTGTTTATGTCGACTATTTCTTCATGCTTGCGGATTAATTCGACGGTCAATTTGGACGCCCCCGCATGGGCAGCCAGGTCAGCGCCCCATTCAGCATGGTGGCAAGCTACCACGAATGCTTTGGATAACCCTTGCGGTGTATCCTGCCCCCAGCGGATGATCATGCGTGGTGAAATTCTTCCTACCAGGACGATCAATACCCGTTCCCAGACATTCAGCGGGTAGTGTATCTTGCCAATATCGTGCAATAAGGCAGCGGTCAGAACATCACCATTTTTTTGTCCACCCTTGAGGAGTTTTTGCTGGACTGAAAAAGCATGCCACTGTTCAGATCTCTGCAAGCGACGAAAAAGAGCCAGTTGGGGAGGTGTAAGATAGGTGCGAATCTGTCCGGTTTCCACTCCTTGGACAGGCGGCAAAATGGCAAGTTTGAATTGTTGAATTCGGTAGGACAGGCGTGGTTTATTCTTCACGGTGAGATTGGATGGATATAACCTTTGAATTGCATATTAAATATCAATTTGAGATTATAACATGTGCCTGAATCATGAGATCCGTGGACGCCGACCACGGATCTCGTTTGAAAAGGAGGAGAAGAGAAATCATCTTACGCATTTATCTTACTACAGCCTGCCAATTCTTACTTGACGCCTGACCTACGGTTACCCTACGCAAATCTGACAATTATTTAAGAATCCGTAGCTAAATAATTCAGGGTGATTTAATCGTTTTAATGGAGTGAATCCATGCTGGCGATCTCCCAGGTTTCCTTCGGTGGTGATATCAGGTAAAATACGTTTCTATCCAAACATGATTTAGCAATTTAAGCACGAAAGAAGTAAAATTGGGATATTCATCGCTGAAATGAATTAATTTTTGCACCTGACAGTATTCATGAAACGTCAGGTCTGAATTTGTCAGATCAACGCTGGTTGAAAGGTTCGTAAAGAATTTAAAAATCATATTTCTGGAGTGGTTATGTCTTCACTTGCGATTGAAACGAAAAGCCTGGGACGAATTTATAAAATTCGTGGAAACAAAAAAGAAAAAAATGAGATCAAACAACTTAAAGCCCTTTCGGATGTTAATATCCAGATCGAGCAGGGAGAACTATTCGGCTTGCTGGGGCCAAATGGTGCTGGGAAAACTACTTTGATCAAGATCCTGACAACACTTCTGGCTCCGAGCATGGGTGAAGCTTTTGTAGCTGGTTTTAATGTGTTGAACGATCCCCAAAATGTCCGCCCACTCATTAATATGGTGTCTGGCGGAGAATCGTCCGGGTATGGACTTTTAACGGTGCGCGAAAACTTGTGGATGTTTTCTCAATTTTATGGATTGCCTTCCAGGGCAGCCAACAAGCGCATAGCCGACCTGCTTAAAATGGTCGGCTTGGGAGACCGTATCAATACCAAGTCATCAGACCTCTCAACCGGTCTGCGCCAGAAGATGAATATCGTACGTGGCTTCATGACAGACCCCGAAGTGCTCTTCCTGGATGAACCTACCCTGGGTTTGGATGTGGGTGCCTCGCGCGATGTGCGACATCTGATCCGTGGCTGGTTGGAAGATGACAAAAAACGTACCCTGCTGCTCACCACACATTACATGGTGGAAGCGGAGGAACTGTGTGATCGGGTTGCCATCATCAACCAGGGAAGGGTCCTGGCTTGCGATTCGCCCTCGGCTCTCAAACGCCAGTTGCAGGAGGATATCCTGTTCGAGATCAAGACCAGTCCCTTGAACGGGCTTACGACAAAGGAACTCGTGGCATTGTCTGAGGTTCACACCGCCACATTAACAGAGCTGGAGGATGGTGCCCTGTTAAAATTGGCTCTGGTCGAGGAATCTGCCCTGGGACCGGTGATTAATGCGCTGACCGACAGGAATATTACGATCATGAATCTGAACAAGCATGAGCCCACTCTTGAAGATGTCTTTGTAAAACTTGTCGGCCATAGCATTGCAGAAGCGGAAAAAGGCGGTCAGGATGAATAATGAAGTTACGACAAGCAGGACGGATTCAATATATGCACCCTTACCGAAAGTAACAGGTTGGCGCCTCTTTATTAAATCCGTCATCGCGCGTGCCTACCCACGCCTCATTGGTCAGCAACGGGAAAAATCCTGGTTGTTCTTCGATATTTTCCTGCCCATGCTGGCAGTATCTGCTTATGTCTTTGTTTACCAAGCTATTAAAGCCCCCGAGGATTATGTAGGTTTTGCAGTCATGGGTGGAGCCATGACTGCCTTCTGGCTGAATGTTCTGTGGAGCATGTCCAGCCAGTTGTATTGGGAGAAGGAGCAGGGCAATCTTGCCCTATATATTATTGCTCCCAACCAGATGATGGCCATACTGCTGGGAATGGCAATGGGAGGTATGCTGGCGACCGCATTGCGTGCGGTGGTCATCATTTTTCTTGGGACCATATTATTTAATGTCACTTTTGTCGTCAGCAGCTTCTTGCAGCTCTTTCTTGTATTCATATTATCGATGACGGCTTTGTATGGCATGGGCATGATGATGGCTTCTCTTTTCTTATTGCTTAGCCGGGAAGCCTGGCATCTCTCCAATCTGGCTCAGGAGCCCATATACCTGGTTTCGGGTTTTTATTTCCCGATCAGCAGTTTCCCATTGTGGATCGCAGCTGGTGCTTCCATCATTCCACTCACAATGGGGTTGGATGCCATGCGGCAACTTATTTTCAAATCAGGCCCATCCCTTGGATTTGTAAGCGTTAACCTGGAGATCACAGTGCTCTCGGTTTTGTGTGTGGTGTTCTTGGTGGGCTCAAAAGTGCTGTTGGATTACATGGAAAAACTTGCTATTCGCGAAGGTCGTTTGACCGAAAACAGAAGATAGATTGGTCCATGTGAAGGAAAGAGATCAAATTATGTTAAATTTACACAAATCTGAGGCATGGCGTTCATTTCGGATGGCTACATGGCTGGGCTGGCAAATCGAATCCAATTGGGCGGATCCGTTATTGTTCGTTATCTATTCGGTTGTGAAGCCACTGGCGTCGGCATCCATCCTGGTGGTAATGTACGGGATCATTACCGATAGTAATTTCACGAATCCGCTTTTTCCGTATATATACCTGGGCAACGCCTTTTATATTTATGTTGGCGCAGTCATGGGTGGTGTTTCGTGGGCAGTGATCGATGACCGGGAACACTATAAGACTCTTAAATACATGTATGTCGCACCCATTAAGATCCAAATCTACCTGCTGGGGCGTGGAGTGGCACGCTTTTTAACGGGATCCATTTCGGTCTTGATCACCATTGTTGCTGGAGTATTGTTTCTCAAAGTTCCATTGCAGCTGTCACAAATAAATTTCCCACTTTTTTTCCTGTCTCTATTCATCGGGATCATCATGCTGGCAATGATGGGACTTCTTTTGGGAAGCATCACTCTTTTACTCGTTCACCATTCGTTCGGTGTCGCCGAAGGGGTGGCTGGTGCCCTCTATCTGTTCAGCGGTGCCATCTTTCCATTGGAGGTTTTGCCTGCCTGGTTGCGACCGGTTGGGTTTGCAATGCCCATCACTTACTGGCTCGAGTTGTTACGCCGGTCGCTCATTGGTAATGTGGCTCAAGCTTTCCCAACCCTGGTTGGATTTACGAACCTTGAACTTATCGGAATTCTGGTTGCATTGTCAATTCTATTTGGCATTGCAGCAATCTTTGCTTTTCGCTGGTGTGATTATCGCGCCCGTGAGCGTGGGCTAATTGACAGAGTGACGAATTATTAAGTATTAATGCGCTGGTAAAGGAGAGAACCATGACAGGAAAGTTCCATGATGTTCTTCCATTATATACTGGGCAAGTAATGAATACACTCTTGGGGGACCTTTGGCTGGCAGCATCCGAGGATGGACTGGTTGCAGTGGATTGGGCAAACAGTCTGCTTGACTTTCAGGAATACCTTACCGAACGATTTAAACGTCCATTGGAAATAGGTTCTGGCAGACTGGCATTGGCTTCAGAAGAGTTGAATGATTATCTGCAAGGCAAATTGAGCATATTCACCATCCCGATTGATTGGTCGATCCTGCGTCCATTTCAACAGGCTGTTTTGAAAGCGACCTATGCCATCCCTTATGGTGAAACACGCTGTTATAGCGAGATCGCAGCGGAAATAGATCATCCGAAGGCAGCCAGGGCGGTAGGTCGAGCTGAAGCCACCAACCCCATGCCGCTGGTCATTCCCTGCCACCGCGTGATTGGTGCGGATGGCAAGCTTCGCGGGTATGGAGGCGGCAAAGGATTGCCAACCAAGGAATTGTTGCTAAAACTGGAAGGGGCGATCATGACCTGAAGGAAATATCTTCCTTATAAAATTGCCATGTTTTTATCCACTTGCCTTGCAAAAAAAGGCATGATAAGATAGTTTATCTTGGAATATTTGCGCATAGCAAAGGATCGTTATCATATACCCATATTCAGTCAGATAAAATCTCAACAAATTTGGTGAACCTGATGGCACAAAAGAACCAAGCATCCCAAAGAATAACCGGCACAGAAAAAGAACTGCCCTGGCTGCAGGATGTCAATCGAGCTGCCCAGATCCTGACGGGTCTCTCGCTTGGTACCTCTGCCCAGGCTGCTTTGATAACACGTGATGAAGCCCTGTGGGCGTATGCAGGTCAATTACCACAGGAAGCAGCCACTGAACTCGGAAAAGCTGTCGCACGGTATTGGGATAACAAGGGTGAAAGCGACCTGGTGCGATTTATTCGCCTGGAAGCAACATCGGCCGAGCATATGATGTATGCCACCCGCCTGGCAAAAGGGATGGTGTTATCCCTTGTTTTTGATGCCGAAACCCCCTTCAGCACCATCCGGTCACAAGCCGGGGAGCTCGTACGATCCTTATCTTCATCGCCGGCAGAAGAAGATGCGTTGGAAGATGAAGCAGATGATTCCGAACCTCTAAACCTTGAAACGCTGACCAATATTCTTTCAAATATCCCTTCGCCCAATCCAACCAGGGATTCGCAAACGGAAGCGCGAACAACAGAAGATTCAGGATCCGCGATCCCTTTTGAATCATCACCAGAAAACTCCCTGACGAATTACACCCGCAACAGTACTCCTTCTATTTCAGTCGGTTCACTGGCTTATACCATGCCACCAGAGGATGGAGATCTTGACACTACACATCCCATCCCGATCTCAGAGACAGGTCGGCGGGTGATCTTTGAACCAGTATCACCTGCTCTGTATAACTTGAATTATGCTTGCCTGATGATCCCTCGCCTGCCATCGCATTTCCTTACGGGGGATCTGGCAGCCAGGTTGTCTGAATGGGTTCCAACACTCTGTGTGGCATTTGCCTGGCGCCTCGAATACCTCTCCATTCGTCCGGATTATATGCAATGGATTGTCAATGTGCCTCCCACTTCCGCTCCCGGCTATCTCATGAAGATCGTGCGCCTGCATATATCTGAAAAGATTTTTAATGAATTTCCCCGCCTGAAATTTGATAATCCCTCCGGAGATTTCTGGGCACCTGGTTATGTGCTAATGGGAGGGAATCATCCACATCCTGCCCAACTGGTTAAGGATTTCATTCAACAAACTCGCTTGCAGCAGGGGATTTCCTGAGATCTCCCGAACTCTCTCCTAATACCCGCGATCACATTGACCGCACAATAGAAGACTAATATGACCACGACCCTGTATCTAATCGACGGCCATGCTTTGGCTTACCGCACCTACTTTGCTTTAAGCGCGACCCCTTCCGGTCAGCGCTGGCAGACTTCCTCTGGCGAACCCACGGCTGGCATCTTTGGATTCACCAGCGTCTTGTTTCGGATCTTCGAACAGGAAAAACCTGATTACCTGGCTGTGGCTTTTGATACCGGGAAAACTTTTCGCGATGAGTTATTTCCGGAATATAAAGCCACCCGTAGCAAGATGCCGGATGATCTGCGCCCCCAGATTGAACGCATCCGTCAATTGGTGGATGCATTCAATATCCCACGCCTTGAAATGGAAGGCTATGAAGCGGATGATGTACTTGGTAGTGTTGCCCGGCAAGCTGCTGCCAGTGGATTGGGGGTCAAGATCATAACCGGCGACCGGGATCTCTTACAACTGGTGGATAAACTGATAATTGTCTCTCTGCCAGAAGGGAAGTTGTCTGATTCCAGGGATTACATTACAGATCAGGATGTTGAAAACAAGATGGGAGTACCCCCACACCAGGTTGTGGATTATAAAGCACTTCTGGGTGATACCTCTGATAATATTCCCGGTGTGCCGGGCGTGGGAGAAAAGACTGCCCAAAAACTGATCCAAAAATATCAGGATCTGGATAATGTATATGCTCATTTGGATGAGATCGAACCTCGCTGGCGTACCAAGCTTGAGGCAGGAAAAGAATCAGCTTATATGAGCCGTGATTTGGCCCGTATCCGGGATGATCTACCGATCTACCTGGATCTGGAACAAGCCAGGCCCGATCGTTATGACCCTGCCAGGGTAGAAGCGCTATTCAAAGAGCTGGAATTCCGCAGCCTGCTGGATCGTTTTCATAAACTGGGCGAGGCTGATGGACCGTTGATGCGGGCTTCTCAGCAATTGAGCCTGTTTGAAGAAAAGCCAGCACCAGTGGTCAGATCCGCCCCGCGCCGAGATATTGATCTTGATGTACAAATAGTCGATACCGCCCAGAAATTATCAGAGCTTGGCAATATCCTATCGCAGGCAAAAATGATCGCAGTGGATACAGAAACCACATCCATTGATCCAACCCTGGCCGACCTGGTTGGTATCTCGCTCTCGGTTCGCCCCGGGCAGGGTTTTTATATCCCACTTGGACACAAGGATGGGAATCAATTGAACCTGGATCAGGTCGTGAATACATTGCATCCATCTCTTGGAAATGTGAAGATCCCGAAAGTGGGTCACAATCTCAAGTATGATTATATTGTACTCGCCCGTCATGGATTGCGTATCAACCCGCTTTCATTTGACGACATGATTGCCGAATGGGTGATCAATCCAGCTTCGAGAAACCTGGGATTGAAGAACCTGGCTGAAGTTCGCTTGAATCAGGTCATGACCCATATTGATGAACTGATTGGAAAAGGCAAGAATCAGATCACGATGGCTCAGGTCTCCATAACCGAAGCTGCCCCATACGCAGCCATGGATGCGGAGGTAAGTCTGCGTTTGAAAGCTCCGCTCGAAGAAGAATTAAAGAGTATTCCCAGGGCGCTCCAGCTTTTTACAGAAATGGAGTTACCTTTGATACGTGTTCTTGCTGAAATGGAAATGGCGGGTATCGGATTGGACAAGGAGTTCTTTACAAATTTTTCGGAAGAGCTTCACAAAAAGATGGAATCTCTGGAAAGCCAGATCATCACTTCGGTTGGTAAGACTTTCAATCTAAATTCAACTCAACAGCTCTCTACTATTTTATTTGACACCCTGCACCTGGCACCTCCCAATCGCGGTCGCAAAACTTCCAGTGGGCACTTCTCCACCTCGGCTGATGTATTGGAAGAGATGCGTGGTCAGCATCCGGTGGTGGATTGGATATTGGAATATCGCGAACTAACAAAACTTAAATCGACCTATGTGGATGCCCTTCCCACACAGATCAATTCACAGACGGGGCATGTCCATACATCTTTCAGCCAGACGGGTGCGGTCACAGGTCGTCTTTCATCCTCCAACCCCAATCTTCAGAATATTCCCATCCGCACTGAAATGGGGAGACGGGTCAGACGTGGGTTTGTTGCCGGTCCCGGCAATGTCCTTGTTGCGGTTGATTACTCCCAGATCGAATTGCGCATTGTGGCTTTCATGGCAGACGACAAAGCCATGCTGGAAGCATTCCGAGCTGGGCAGGATATCCATGTCACTACTGCTGCAGCCATTTATCGTATTCCCTTGGAGCAGGTATCAAAAGAGCAACGCCGTCATGCCAAAGCCATTAACTTCGGATTGGTGTATGGAATGAGCTCATTTGGACTGACCCGCACCACGGATCTGACCCTGGCAGAATCTGAAGATTTTGTAAAGGCATACTTTGAACGTTTCCCTGGTGTTAAAAAATACCTGGATGGAATTCGCAGGGAAGTAGCAAGAACAGGCTTCGTTGAGACTTTGTTGGGACGCAGGCGCTATTTTCCTGGTTTACGGACTCAGATGAATGCGAACTTAAAAAACCGTGAAGAGCGTGAGGCGATCAATGCCCCCATACAGGGTACAGCTGCTGATATAATGAAATTAGCCATGCTCAACATCCAACCAGCTTTGCAAATGGAAAAACTGCAGGGCAAAATGATCCTTCAGGTGCATGACGAGTTGGTCCTGGAATGCCCCAGGACTGAACTTGAGCAAACTGCCAAGGTGGTTCAGCACGTTATGGAAACCGCTTTTCCAATGAGCATTCCTCTTACAACGGAAGCACGTTGGGGCACAAATTGGGATGATCTAAAACCTATTCCTGATTGAAATTAATGAGTTCAGAGAGAGATATGACCGGACGCGAGGATATTTTCAATAATGCAATGAATGAGGGTCACTCAGCAGCCTGGGACCAGACCTGGGATAAAGCCATTCTTTTCTATAAAACGGCTCTGGATGAATTTCCGGAGAACCCAAAAGCCTTAAATAGCCTGGGTCTGGCGTTGTTCGAATTGCAGCAATTTGATGAATCATTGGAAGTCTACCAGAAAGCTGCCAGGTTATCTCCAACCGATCCCCTTCCCCTTGAACGAGTTGCACAGATATCTGAACGATTGGGTCAGATAAAGATCGCCGTGCAGGCTGCCATGAAGGCAGCCACTTTGTATATCAATCAGAAAAATATTGAAAAAGCCATAGAAAACTGGTTGCGTGTTACCCAGATCTCACCTGAGAATACCCAGGCGCATTCAAACCTGGCAATGGTGCATGCAAAATTAAAACACTACCCTCAAGCCGTTTTAGAATACTTGGCGCTTGCATCCTTGTTGCAGCGTGCCGGTAACATCGAAAAAGCGGGGGAGATGATCGCACGTTGTCTTGATCTAATTCCCAATAGTACTGAAGCCAGGGAGGCAGCCAATCTGCTTAAAGGTGGTCAGTTATTGCCGCCTCCCATGCGTCCAAAGGGAGGCACCGGTCCTTTACGGATGGCGAGCATCCGCCAGTTGGACGCACCCGAACCGACGGATTATGGTCTCGATCCCATTTCCGAAGCTCGAAATAAAGCGCTAACCAAATTGGCAGAGCTCCTTTTTGAATTTACAGGCGATGATGGTGAAAAAACCTCCACAGAACGAAGAGGAATGAAAGCCATTATGCGTGGCACAGGTCCTTTATTATTGGAAAATGGCGACAGTGCTTTAATTTTACTTCACCTGGGGCAGGCGATCGACGCCCAGACCCATGACAAGGATTCGGAAGCCGCAGAAGAGTTGGAGAAAGCGCTTGATGCGGGTTTTAGCGATTCGGCATTGTATTTTGACTTGGGTATGTTGCGTGCCCAGGGAAATCGATTGGAAAGTGCTCTGCGTTACCTGGAACACTCTGTGAAGCATTCTGATTACGCACTGGGAACCCGATTGCTGATGGGAAAGACAATGCTTAAGATGGGGCGGAAAAATGAAGCTTGTATTCAATACCTTGAAGCCTTGAAGATAGCAGACTCGATGGTGGTTGAACCAGATCAGGCAGAAACAATTCGCCAGTTATATGACCCTCTGATCGAAGCCCAAGCGCAACAAACCGAAGAAAATGATCAGGAAAAAGTATGCCATGTGATTGATGAACTGTTAAACAAAGCGGATTGGCGAGCCCAGGTGGCTAAAGGTCGCGCCCAGTTACCGGAAAGTGAAGATGCTTCAATGCCTCTGCCGTTGGCGGAGATCATTACCCAGACCAAGAGCAGCCAGGTTATCGAAGCAATGAGCAATGTGCATAAGATGGTACGTGCTGGGCAATTTCGCTCTGCCATGGAGGAAGCTTATTATTCCCTGCAATATGCGCCTACCTATCTGCCACTTCACAACCTGATCAGTGAAATATTGATCGAGGATGATAACATTCCGGATGCAATAACGAAACTATCAGTTGTGGCTCATGCTTATGGTGTGAAAGGTGAATCCGCACAGGCAACCAAGATCCTGCGAAATGTTATCCAGCTTTCCCCCATGGACATGTCAGTGCGTAATCGCTTGATCGACCAATTGGTGGCGTGCGGGCAGGTGGAGGAAGCACTAACGGAATACCTTGAATTGGCTGACCTCTATTACCGCCAGGCAGAACTGGGAATTGCCAGGAAGACGTTCACGTCAGCACTGCGTCTTTGCCAGCAGACCAATGTATCCAGCGATTGGAATGTTCGAATTCTTAAAAATTTGGCGGATATTGACATGCAGCATTTGGACTGGCGTCAGGCTTGTAGAATTTATGAACAAGTACGGACCATTCGTCCGATGGACATGACAGTTCGCAAATACATCATTGATCTTAATATTAAACTTGGTCAGCCAGGTCAGGCTTATGCTGAGATCGATAATTTCGTGTCAAATTTGGATGCAAATGGTTTACGAGCCGACGTTATTCCTTTCCTGGAAGACCTCCTGGTAGAATATCCAAATCAAGCCACCTTGAAGCGTTACCTGGCAGAGGAATACCGCCAGGCCGGCCGCGTGAAGGATTCCATCGAGCAATTGAATTCTCTTGGAGAACTTTGCCTGGAAGCAGGTGATAAGGAAACTGCCATCCAGGCGATGGAATCCATCATAGCATTAAATCCACCTGACATCGATCATTATCAGGCAATGATCAGGAAATTAAAGGAAGAAAAATGAATCCATTCATCGCTATTCTCATCACATTCGCACTGGCGCTCGGTTGGTTGCGGCTGATGGATTTTGTGGCTCATCGAGGCTGGATCGATAGCCGGTTAAGCCGAAAATTGATCCATATTGGCTCTGGTCCTATTTTTGTATTATGCTGGTTGCTATTCCCAGATCTATGGTATTCGCGCTGGCTGGCAGCACTGGTCCCTTTGGTGATCACAATTCAATTTGCCCTGGTGGGGCTTGGTGTGATCAAAGATGAAGCCTCGGTAAAAGCAATGTCACGTTCCGGCGATCGACGCGAGATCTTGCGTGGTCCGCTTCTATATGGGATCGTTTTCGTAGTTATGACATTGTTGTTTTGGAAAACATCCCCGATCGGGATCATCGCCTTGATGTTGATGTGTGGCGGAGATGGATTGGCGGATATTCTTGGCAGGAGGGTTATCTCCGCCCGTCTCCCCTGGAATAATGGGAAAAGCGTGGTTGGTTCTCTGGGTATGTTTATCGGGGGTTGGGTGCTGGCAATATTGGTGATCGCGATCTATATCCCTTTTGGAATTCTTCCCGGCATATTAGGTGATTATCTTTTACCAATAACTGTGATTTCACTGCTGGGTATGGTCGTGGAATCATTTCCATTGAAAGATATTGATAATCTAACTGTTACACTTGCAGCTGTTCTTCTGGGGAAATTCTTCTTCGGGTAGAACGGGTCTAATCGTATTTCGCAATAACCAGACTTATTTTTCCGGGAAACTATCGCAGTCCATGCCTGGTTTGCAGATGGGCGATTCTAGTTTGGATATCCGATTCAGGATAAGGGCTCGGATCTGTTGTATCAACCGGATCTTCTCCGGTTAAAGCCCGTAAACAAGCATCCACACCAGATGCAACTTTCTGAGGGTTATATCCACCTTCCAAAACAAAAACAATTCTTCCCTTGCAGTAGGTCTCTGCCAGGGCTACAAGGTTATGGGCTATGGTATAAAAACCGCGTGTAGATAATCCCATTTTGGTGAGGGGATCCTGCCAGTGTGAATCAAATCCGGCAGATACGAACAGCATCTCTGGTTGGTGAAGTTCCACCAGTGGAACGAATAATGTTTCGAAAATCTGGGAAAAGGTCCGATCTCCTGCGTAGGCTGGTAGGGGTAGGTTCACGATCCGGCTGCGGGCATGCGAAGCATCATCCATGCTTCCGCTGCCGGGGTACAAGTTTTCCTGATGAGTGGAAAAATAGGAAACAGAATCGTCATGGAGGAACGCAGCCTGGGTTCCATTGCCATGATGTGCATCAAAATCCACGATCATCACCTGCCCAAGTCCCTGTTCAAGGGAGAATCGGGCGGCAATGGCTACATTATTGAAAATACAAAAACCCATCGCAGCCTGTGGCTCGGCATGATGTCCTGGTGGGCGGACTATGGCAAAGGCATTGTGATCCTGTCCAGTTAATACTGCCTGGGTGCAAGCCAGAACACCGCCGACCGCATTGCAGGCATCCTGCATGGAGCTTTGAGTGACATATGTGGGAGCGTAATCGATGATTGCAGGGGCTTTCAGACAGGCATTTTCGATTTCTGCGATCATTCTTTGAGTGTGAACAGTGCCGATCCTGTCTAGATTGGCTGGAGTATTCTTCAGCCAGTTTAACTTGGATGCATAAGGCTTTGTACTCCTATTATCCAGGATCGTAAAACGATCAGGATTCTCAGGGTGGTCTGGAAAATTGTGCGAGGGGGAAGGAATACAAACGATTGCAGTGCTCATGAATTAATTATACGTTAAAGACGATCACCAGGCCATGAGAACCTGGTGATCTAGAGGAAGAGACTCCGTCCAATTTGTCTGCATGGTAATCATGCTGATCCTGGGCGGTGGATACCTTTATACCAGTAAAGAAAAAGTCAGGTATCTTATATTCATAATATCATCTAAATTGTCATATATATATTAGAATAATATTAGAAAATTCATCCAACTGTGATCATTCCTGTTTGGGTTTATTAAAGATGTCCATCCAATAAGAGACATCCTCCTGGCTGAGACCGGTATCCGTCTTATTTTGATCGGAACTGGTTGTACCTGCCTCGTTAACCATGCGGGCGAATTCATCACTTGAGAAAACCCTGGCGTGAACTTCACCCGCTGCCCTCTGAACACGATGATCTGAACTGACCACACTCCAATTCCGGGCAGCCCGACCCAACTTCATTAATCGTGATTCAATGGCAGCATCTGCTGCATTGGGTACTTTTCGATCACGCACGAAATGAGCCTTGACGTTGCCATATTTGTGTACTTGGGGCTGTCCGGCAACACCACCATCAAAATATATCTCAACCTGTGTCTTTCGCAATCGGCAAAAAGCTTGCAGGCGTTCGATAAGTTTTATCTCATCCTGCGGGTCATCCAGGGTTAACCCAAGTTTTGGGATGAGATTGTGACCATCAATAAGGTAGGGCATGCTTTATTGTACGTGGAAAAGAACCGAAAAGATGCCAGAAAACTCAGTTGTATGCCACTTCTTTGGTTTTAATTTCAAATTTTGGAGGATTTTCCATGTGCTTTTTAACCGCGCATAGCTCCGCAGATTTTATCAAAGACGGGCGATATTTTTCAGGGAAGGATGGTGGCACCTGGATCTCCAGCTCGATCTTGCCAATCATACCGGTCATTGGGTTGTTTTGCATGCGTTGAATGATGCGGATCCCATTGGTTGGCAACCCGCGTTGTCGGCAAAAACCCAATACATAGATCCCGGCACAGGTTCCCAGGGAAGAAAGAAAAACAGCAAAAGGTGTGGGGGCAGAACCTTCTCCGCCACCCATGGCAGGTTGGTCGGTCTTGATGGTGAATTGATCAAAATGAGCATCCACTCGTACGCCACCCGGAAAATCCACAGTAATTTCCATGTTCAATTTCTCCTGATATTTCTAATTTTTTTACATCTCATAAATGAGACAAAATGTAAAAATATGTGACCAGTATTCCGATCACAATTGTAAGATGAGTTAACAGGAAAAAAGTTACCTGAAGTTTGTATTTTTGGATAGATCATAAGTGCCAAAAAACCTGTCGGAAAATTCTTATAATTTTATATTTAGCAACTTAAAGAAACGAATAATATCACCCTCAAAGTAAGATCATTCTTGCTATCGGAGATCTTTCGTCACATCGCTTCTTGGAATGGCAGATAAAATGAATTCTTTGATAGGTTCCAAATGGATTTGCCTGAGAAACGAAAGGGGGCTGGACTACCCGCCACTTGAACTGGAAAAGGGTTTCCTGTGGGTGAAACCACATGAAAACGAGGTGCAGAGCATTGATCCTGGCTCGCAGAAAGAGTCCTTGATTCAGCAAGGATTATTTGCGAATGTCCTTTAAAGAACCTGGAGATATATTCAATGCAATTTACAGGTTGAAAATTATGGCATGGCCCGGGGGACATGAGGTTCAGGTTCTTTCCAGAAAAATTTCCAATACATAAACACCGAAATACTATAAAGAAGAATTACCAGAGCAAAAGATGGACCAAACCCGTAGCGAACCTGCAACCAACCGCTGATGGATGGGCTGAATGCCCAACCGAAATTCCAGGCCATACTGGTGAGACTGGCAACCATGGCCCTCGCCTGCGGCTCTACATGCTCCATCACGAAGGCATTGTAAACAGGTCCGCCCATATTCATGAGCGCAAGACGTACGTAATGCCCGATGGCGCTGACCCAGAACCAGGGAGAGTAACCCAGCAGGATCAGAAAAGGGATGGATAACCCCTGGGTGATTACCACCAGTTGGATCTTTCCGATCCTGTCTGCAATTGGCGGGGCAATTACCAGACCTACCCCCATCGCCAAAGCTCCCCAAGCCAGCACATTTCCAATGACTGGATCTGGCTGGTGGTGAACAACTCTGAAAAAGATATTCAAAAAAGGCATGATAAGACCAGCTCCGATGGAAGTGATCAGCATCGGCAGGATCAATTTGCTGAAGCTGGCCCAATTTTTGGCAGCATAACCCAATGGTGCAAACAGTGAGCGATCTCCATTCTTAAGATGCCTGGTGCGCATGGCCAGGAAAGGAATCAATCCCAGGACGGAAAGGATGGCTATAATTCCCAGTGCTCCTGCATATGCCCCGCTGCTGGTGGAATCGATCCCTTTTGCCTGGGCGATCCAACCCGGCAGATATCCGCCGATCGAATTGCCCGCGAAGGAAGCCAGCATTTGGAAGCCTGAACTTAGGCTGAAAAGATAAGTGCGTTCTTCTTCGCCGCTATTTTCAAGCATGAAGGGTGCCATGGTAACCCCGGAAAGGCTTAGAGCTGCTCCCATCAACATATTCATGGCGTAAAGCATCCCAAGTTGAGGCCACAACACCATTCCAAAAATGGCCATGCTTACAATACCGCCACCCAGCAGGAACGATCTCTTTCTACCCAGGAAATCTGCCAGGTACCCGCTTGGTAGCGCCACGATCAAAGCTGTCATGCTGTTGACAGTAATGAAATTGCCTATGATACTTTCATCGATCCCGAGGCTTAATGCATAAAAATTGAACAACAGGCGATACACTCCCAGGGATGCACCCGTTAGAACTACGTTGGCTAACAACAGGCGGGCATTGGGTGAAAATTGTTTCAAACGTGTCACATATACTTTAATTACATTGGCCATATCATTCTTCGCTTTTAATAAAATTTGTCAATGTGCTTTGTATTCCATCCAGTATTTCCTGACGAGCCGCATAGCGTTTTTCGTTTTCACCTACGGTGATTTGAACCAATCCAGCCAGGCGCAGAAGACGCAAGTGATGGATGACCGTTGGCAAACGCAATCTCAATAAACGTGCCAACTCGGAAGCGCTGTAGGTTTGTTCCGCCAGGAAATGTAATATGCGTAGGCGCGTAGGGTCTGCCAGGGCTTTTAAGGCACCCACCAGTTGGGGGGGAGGGGCTGCCCCTGGGACGATACTCTCAAACTCAGGTCTCGCACCGAAAAGGAGCACTAATTTCCCGGGTTTTAGCCGTGCGTAAAAGATCAACGGAGTACTCCAATAAGATGGGACCAGGATATATTCACGTATGTTGTCCATTGCAGTAAAGCTTACGCCATGCGATAGTTCTTCGATCAATGGCTCAATAACCATCTTGGAGGCTAATTCCTTCCCGCGTTCCACGCTTGCCAGAAGTGCAGGCCGAATGCGTGTTTCCTCCTCCACAAAAAAAACTTGATAATACTCCTGCAAAGCAATGAAATAATTTTCTCCGGATTTATCTGCATTCGCCCAGGTGGTCAGCAAAGTGGCCAGACCATCTGGATTGAGGGAAGAATCCCGCAAGCGGTAATGTTCCTTTAAGAAGCTTTGGTCGGAATCCTTCCAAGAGCCGCGAATGGCAATATCTTGCAAGCATTCTTTCACATCCGGGCTGATTTCCGAATTAAGCGTAAGATCTGACAGGCATTGATGTCCCGTTACCAATGAGATGGCATTCAAAGCGGTTGATGCGTCTTTTGGTTCAGCCAACCCGTACAACCAGAGAAGTGGAGTGCTGGAAAATGACAGCACCTTTTCGAGAACTTCGCGGTTGGGGTTGGATAATCGTTGGCGTACTCCAGCAGCCCAGGAAGGTCTCAAACCAAAAAGTGCCGGTTGGTGCAGAACTGCCTGGCTGACAAAAAAATCAAATGCGGTTCCAGTCTTCCATTGAATGGTTGCCAATTTTTACCTCACGAAATATTTACGCAGAAACCAGAGATAAATTTGATCGATCTCGTGTTAGATATATATCTAACTTATTAGATAATAATCTAATATTTAGGAATCGTCAATAAATCTGTTATTATTGTGCAAAAAGTTGCAAAGTAGTGATAGCCAGGCATATATGCTATACTCTGGCAGATATGGTACCACTCCAAAGTTTCTTAACTCACCTGGAATGTCCGGAATGTAAACGTAAATTTGATGCGGATCGGGTTCAGACTTATTGTAAGGAGTGCAGTTCGCCATTGCTTGCCCGGTATGATCTGGTCAATGTTGCTGCAAACATCGATCCAAATGTGATCTCCGCACGTCCACGCGGCATATGGCGTTGGGCTGAACTCCTGCCTGTTCGCCAGGAAAAATTTCGTCTGACCCTGGGTGAGGGAGATTCCCGTTTGCTGTCTGCCCAACGTCTGGGATCTACCCTGGGTTTTACTGACCTTTATATAAAAGATGAATCCACCAATCCAACTGGTTCGTTTAAATCCCGGGGAATGGCAGTTGCAGTGGCGCGGGCCACTGAACTTAAGCAGCGGGAATTTGTAGTTCCTACTGCGGGAAATTCTGGCAGCGCCCTGGCGTTCTATGCTGCCCGGGCTGGAGTTAAGGCTTATGTTTTCATGCCGAAGGATGCTCCACACGCCAACCAGGTTGAAGTTCTTCAGGCCGGTGCTGACCTACGTCTTGTGGATGGTTTGATCGATGATGCCGCTCGTCAGTCTGGCGACATGGCTCGCAAGAATAAGTGGTTTGATCTTTCCACTTTCAAAGAGCCTTATCGTTTGGAGGGTAAAAAGACCATGGGGTTCGAATTGGCTGAAGCATTCGACTGGCAGCTTCCGGATGTTATAGTCTATCCAACAGGTGGAGGGACTGGACTGGTGGGAATGTGGAAGGCTTTCGCCGAATTGGAGAGCATGGGTTGGATTGGAAATAAACGTCCTCGTCTGGTTTCTGTCCAGTCCGAAGGATGTGCCCCGATCGTGCACGCTTTTAAGGCTGGAACTATACATTCAGATCCATGGAAGAATGCCAATACGATCGCTCCCGGGTTGCGTGTGCCGGTAGTTTTTGCCGACCGCATGGTCCTGCGTGCCATAAATCAAAGCAACGGTACTGCTCTGGCTGTAAGTGACAATGAAATTATAAGAGCTCAAGAAGAGATCGCCCATCAGGAAGGAATCTTAACAGCTCCGGAGGGTGCTGCCTGCTGGGCGGGTCTGCGAAGTTTGTTAAGAATTGGCTGGGTACGCCCGGATGAGAAAATTGTATTATATAATACAGGTAGTGGTCTCAAATACTTATAGGGGAGGCACTTTATGGTCTTAAAAGAAACGCATTCCTCCTTGGAATTGCTTTACAATATCAGCCGGGAATTGGCTTCAGCCTTGGATCTACGGACGGTATTGACACGTGTCGTCATCCAATCTCTTAAATATGTTGGGGGAGAGCGCGGCAGCCTGGTTGTGTTTGATGAAAAAGGCAACTCTGTGGATGCTGCAATCGTGATCGGTCTGCAGGTGCATGATCAAAAAACCCAGCAGCTCCGGGAGACTACGGAGCATGGCCTGGCCGGTTGGGTCGTTCGAAATCGGAAATCAACCTGGATCCCCGATACATCCAAAGATGAGCGATGGCTTCGCCGCCCAGATGATGCCATTGATAAGAGCGGCCCAAAATCTGCCTTGTGTGTCCCCTTGATGGCCCGTGAACAATTGGTTGGTGTTCTGACACTTGTCCACCCGATCCCAAACTCGTTTCGGCAGGATCATTTTGATCTGGTCCAGGTCATTGCAGACCAGGCAGGGATCTCCATATTAAACGCACGCCTGTATGCCGAATCTCAGCGACAGGCTAGAATTATGACTGCCATGGTGGAGAGCGCTTCCACTATAAATGCATCCCTTCATCTTGATGATGTACTTGAAAGGATCTTAAAAGAGGCCAGTGATGCAATGCAAGTGGATACACTTGCGCTGGCATTACTTGATCCTTCTGGAACCCTGGTATTTCGGGATGCGATCTCAATAAATGATTTCTGTAATAATATAATAGGCAGATCAATCCCCGGTGGTGTAGGGGTAGCCGGTCTGGTAGTCAAAAATGGTGAAGGGATCATAATCCCAAATGTCAAGGATGATGAACGGTTTGATCAAAATTATGAGCAGTTTTCAGATTCTCCCATCCAGTCCCTTGCTTACGCACCGATTTTTTCCCAGGGGCAGGTCATTGGCTTGCTGGTGGCGATTGATCCCATCTCAGGTATTTTTGATATGGATTCGTTGCCAGTTTTGGCAGGATTGGGAAACCTGGCTGGGTCAGCTATTCAAAATGCGCAATTATTTGAACAGTTACAAGCCGCTCAAAAGCATTATCAGGAACTTTATGATGACAGCATCGATCCAATTCTGATCACGGATCTGGACGGAAAGATAATTGAGACGAACCGGCAGGCAGTGAAATTAAGCGGTTTTTCTCAAAAACATCTACGAAATATGAATATTACCGATCTGCATAAGATCGATCCCGATAAAATGCCGGATGGACTTATCAACCTTAAAGATGGCTTGACGCGCGAATATGAATCCACACTTCTCGCTTCAAAGAAACTGGAGATCCCGATCGAGGTTTATGCGCGCAAGGTGAAATTTGATGCAACCGAATCCTTCCAGTGGATCTTGCGAGACATAAATGCACGTAAAGAGTTGGATGCCCTCCGCGAGGATCTTACATCAATGATCTTTCACGATGTGCGCTCGCCTCTGGCTAACATTGTTTCCAGCCTGGATCTGTTGACAACCATGATGGGTGATTCCCGTGACGATTCGATCAATTCGGTTCTTAAGATAGCCAAACGTTCCACTGCCAGGATCCAGCGCCTGATCAATTCCCTGTTGGATATAAATCGACTTGAATCAGGAAAAACGATCGGTATACAGCAGGTGATTCAAATCCCTGGAATGTTGGATGAAGTCCTGGATGCAATTCTTCCAATGACAGAAGTCAGGCGGCAAACAGTGACCTTGGACCTGCAACCTGATCTACCTGCGTTGTGGATCGATCTGGATATGATCCGGCGGGTGTTGGTAAATATTATTGAAAATGCTTCAAAATTTTCTCCTCCGGAGTGTTCCATAACCGTCGGAGCTCAACAGGAAGGGGAATGGGCAAAATTATGGGTTAAAGATAGCGGTCAGGGTATTCCTTTGGCAGATCAAGAAAGAGTTTTCGATAAATATACTCGATTAAAAGGCGAACATTCCACCAGTGGTCTAGGAGTAGGTCTTGCATTTTGCCGTTTGGCAGTTTTGGCCCATGGTGGCAAGATCTGGGTGGAAAGTGCACCTGGAAATGGTGCTTGTTTCTTCTTGACCTTGCCTATGGCCAAAGAACAACCGCAGTTGGAGACCAAGGAGAATTAATGCAAGCCATAGCAAAAGATATTTTTATTGAAACTCAATTCCCCGGAGTTACATTAGGAGTGATCAATACCCCCCGCGGTTTGATCCAGATCGACGCGCCTCCTTCGACCGACGATGGCAGGACCTGGCGTGCTGCATTATTAAATTTGGGTAACGGGATAGAGCGGATATTGGTTAATCTTGATTCTCATGCTGATCGAACCCTGGGTGTCCGCACCATGGAGTGCACTACCATAGCCCATGAGAAAACTGCCCAGGTTTATCGCAGTCGCCCTAATATGTTTAAATCCCAATCGGATGATACTGGCGCAGATTGGGAACTATTACCTGGCCTGGGCAACATTCGCTGGACGCCGCCGGAAATAACTTTTAATCAGCAAATGACCATTTATTGGGGAGATTCCCCTGTGATATTGGAGCATCACCCTGGACCAAGCGCAGGTGCATCCTGGGTAAGCATTCCGGATGCGCATGTTGTTTTTGTTGGGGATGCAGTTTGCCCTAATCAGCCTCCTTTTTTGGCAAATGCGGATATTCCAGCCTGGCTGGAATCTTTAAAATTATTGTTGTCATCAGAATTTCGAGGGTATTCGATCGTATCTGGTCGCAGTGGTATTGTTAGTGTGGATGATGTACGTGAGCAAATAAGATTTCTAAAGAAAGTTGATGCCAGGCTTGAAAAAATTGCCGGCAAGAATCAACTTCCCACTGCAACCGAGGGATTGATATCTTCCTTGTTGGATGAATTTGATTTCCCGGATGTTCAGCGCATGCAATATACACACCGGTTGCGTTATGGTCTTATGTCCTATTACACACGTCATTACCATGATCGCAATAATCCAACTGCTGAGGACGAATAATTCCATTGTCAATCGCATACAAACCAGTCTTTGAAGTTACTCGTGGGGGCATCGTTGAGTCGCTACATTACGGGGCAGCAGTTGTGGTTGATTCCTATGGCCGAGTCCTTTCATGGGTTGGTGACCCACAGATCGTCACATTCATGCGGTCCAGCGCCAAACCGATCCAGGCTTTGCCATTCATTGAAACAGGTGGCGATCAGTATTTTCATCTCACCTCGCGGGAGTTGGCGATAATTTGCGGTTCTCATGATGGCAGTGATGAACACCTAAGTGTTATCAAAAGTCTGCAGGAAAAGGTGGGCGTGAAGGAGGATGACTTGCTGTGTGGCGTACATCCTCCTATTGATGGGGCAACGGCAAATCAATTATTGGTCCGTGGTGAAAGTCTTACTCCAAACCGCCATAATTGTTCAGGAAAGCATACTGCCATGCTTGCTTATGCCACCATGCTCGGAAAATCCTCTGCAAATTATGTCGATTTTGATCATCCAGTTCAACATAATATCCTTTCTGCTCTTGCTGAAATCAGCGATCTGCCTGTTTCCCGCATTGTGGTGGGAAGAGATGGATGTTCAGCACCAGCCTTTGCTTTGCCTCTTTATAATGCGGCTTTATGTTATGCCCGTCTGAGCGATCCTCACGCGCTTTCTCCCGAGCGTGCTGGCGCTTGTCGGCGGATCACTTCAGCCATGCTGACCAACCCTGAAATGGTGGCTGGAACAAAGCGATTTGATACCCGGTTGATGAAGGTCGGCGGAAAACGTATTATCTCGAAAGGCGGTGCTGAAGGCTTCCTTTCAATTGGAGTCCTTCCCGGAGTTATATCTGTGGATTCGCCTGGGATTGGTATAGCGATCAAAGTTTCGGATGGCGATTCGTTAAACAGGGTTCGGCCGGCATTGGCTATGGAAATATTAAAACAGACCAACATCCTGTCAGAAAAAGATCTGAACGCGTTGAAGGATTTTGCCCCATTATTGGAAGTAAAGAATTGGCGCAACATTGTGGTGGGTGAGAGTCGCACGATATTTACCCTTCAGAAGGCTGGATAAGTTCAATGGCTGATCTGAAGCTGCTTGCCATCCAGGTTCATCAGATCTTGCAGGATCATTATGGCACTCCTGTCTGGCGAACACCACTACCGCCTGTAGATGAACTTGTTTCCACAATTCTTTCCCAGAACACCAACGATCTCAATCGGGATCGGGCATTTGAAGCCCTCCGCAGGCAATTTCCAACCTGGAATGAAGTATGTGAAGCTGATCTTGATGATGTAATTTCTACCATTCGACTTGCAGGTTTGGCCAATCAGAAAGGACCACGCATCCAGCAAGTTTTACGTGAGATCATCACGGAGCGTGGTGATCTGGATCTGTCTTTTCTAAAGGATTGGACGGTTGAGGCAGGACGTTCATGGCTGACACACTTCAAAGGTGTCGGACCTAAAACAGCGGCAATTGTTCTATTGTTTTCTTTGGGATTGCCGGCTTTCCCAGTGGACACACATATTTACAGGGTAACTGGACGGGTTGGGCTGCGACCCGAGCACATGACCGTTGAAGCTGCACATACCCATTTGGAAGACCTGTTTCCGAAGGAGTCTTATTATGCCGCCCACCTTAATATCATTAAATTAGGCCGCATGACGTGCACTGCCCGTCGTGCGAACTGTTTGACTTGCCCCTTACAAGAGGTTTGCAAATTCAACCAAGGAATGAAAAATTAATGTATACTTATATAAAGAATAATGTGAAAGGAGGTGATTGTCGTGATACTCAAAAAAAAAGAGAGGGGGCAGGGATTGGTCGAATATGCAATGATCATCCTTTTCGTTGCGATTGTTGTAATTGTAGTCATAACAGTTTTTGGACCAGCAGTAGGGAATTTATTTAGTAAAACAATTAACTCATTTCCTCATTAAGATATTAATAATTATTATTTATGCAATAATTCCCGTTTTTGACGGGAATTTTTGTTTAATAGAATCTATATTTAGCTGAAAATCAGTTTATTTCATTATCATTAATTTAAGAATTATTTAATTTTCGAGTTATCGTTCATCATGGTAAATTGGCTTGCATGGACCAGGGACCGGTCCATGTGATATAAACCTCAAGTTCCTTGCCACGGAGATCTTCATCCACTTCCACAAAGACCAGCTTGTTGGTCGGGGTCCGGCCGCGCCAGCGGTTCTTTACTTTCTCTTCAAATAGAACAGGAACCCGTCTGCCAAGATAATGGGAATTGATCTCTGTCGCGATCTGTTCTTGAAGATCTTCCAATATGCGGAATCGTTCCATTTTAACATCTGCTGGAACATCATCCGGCATGCGTCTTTCAGATACAGTACCCTGCCGTGGTGAATAGCGTGCCAGATGGGCTACATCCAGTTTCAAGTCTTCCAATAATAGCCGGGTCTTCCCAAATTGGGCATCGCTTTCGCCTGGGAATCCTACAATAATATCCGTGGCGATCGAACTTTGCGGGATTATCTGGCGGATTCGGTCCACCAACTGGCGATAATCTGCGTTGGTATATCCTCGCTTCATGTTTTCCAGGACTTCATCACTCCCGGCCTGGATTGGCACTTCAATGTGCGGCATGACTTTGGGTAAATCAGCCACACTTTTTAAGATTTCATCACTAAGATAATTGGGGTGGGATGTCAGGAAGCGGATACGCTTCAAACCCTCGATCTCGTTCAAGTTTCGCAGCAGGTTGGAAAGGTCGTTGCCTTCGGGAAGGTCAACCCCATAGCGGTCCACGATCTGCCCCAGCAAGGTGACTTCTCTCACTCCCTGTGCAACCAGGGAACGAGCTTCGCCCAGGATCTCCGCTAATGGGCGGGACCGTTCGATCCCGCGCCGGTAGGGAATGATGCAATAGGTGCAGGCGTGCGAACACCCGTAAACGATCGGGATATGAGCAGAGACCAGCTTGCCGCGTTCGTGTTCCGGCAGGACGATCTCATTATCCATCATCGCAAATCGGGCACCAGTCTCAAGGTCTTCAGCCTGGCGAGTTTCGTCCTGGGTCAGGTAGGCGATCAAAGGACCGGGATCGGAAGGCGGTGAGAAGACATCCACGAATGGGAGTTTCTTGCGCAATTTTTCAGCCCCGCGAACGCCAACCATGCAGCCCATTAAATTGATCACCAACCTGGGATTCTTTTCTTTGAGAGGTTTAAAAGATTGCAGCCGTCCATATGCCTTGTCTTCAGCAGACTGGCGTACAACGCATGTATTTAATACAATGATATCAGCTGCTTCTGGTTGGGAAGTATGCTTATACCCCAGATGTTCAAGGGCCGACCCCAATCTTTGCGAGTCGGCCACGTTCATCTGGCAACCTTCTGTCCAAATGTGATAATTCATGTCCACTATTATAACGCATGCGCCATATGATTTCCACAAACAGGCTGCATTGGGTATTTTATTTTATTTACATTGTTGACAGGTTTGATCTGGGAAAAAAATGTCTCAAACGGATCAAGCGTGCAATTGTAATTCTTCACAAATAAAGCGGATGATCTAATTTATTCCTTATCCCATGGATGGATACCATTAAATTTGTTTCCAACCCTGGTTGCGATTTCAAAAAAAAGTCCCACCTAAAATGGTAGCCTATTTCTTTAATCCAAGGTGGCATTTCCCAATTACGCTTATGCTTGTATCCATCCCTATTCCATAGTCCCCAATGCTCAGGCTTGTCATTGGAGGATGATATTCAGTTATTAATACCATCATACTTGCTTACTTATTTATGCCGAGTCTGAATTCAAACCCAGTATATTAAAGCTAGTCTCAAGCTCTTATTTAAGGGGAATGATTGCCTGACCGGCTTCATCATGCAATTCGCGTGAGACCCGGTGACGTTTTTCCTCTTGAGTGTAGATGATCTGCCAGGTGAGTTTATGGGACTGTTCCTGGCTGGCTTCCAGTCTGAAATTTCCGCTGTTTGACTCATTTCCCGAGTTTCCTTTTATGATCAAGCAATGTATTATTGGTGTTCTTGATTTCGGTAATATAAGTGGCGACAATACCTACCAAATCAACTCGGTAACCCCCATTAGATAAAGGGACGATGGTAGGTCTTAACCAGATGGGACCGGTTGGAAAATTCATTCATAGTTCTATGAAATTTGAAGAGTCTCCGTAAAGTTTTTTCCAATGAATGAAACAATTGCCTGTGTTATTCATATTAAATAAATTCGTATAACTCTTTCCGATCATATCGTCAGGCGTTAATCCATTGTAATTGGAGGTGAACGAATTAATACAAATGATCTTGTCTTCCCGGTCTATTACTGATATTAGAATCTGGGCTTTCTCAACCAGGGTGCGAGATTATTTTCCTTTTATTATCAAATTGTGTTCGGCTTGTATTCTTTTGCTGATGGTGGTGGCAAAAAAGGTCAGGAACCCCTAAAATGACAGGTGTGCAAGTCCGCAAGTCGCTAGTCAGGAGTGATCTTAAGAATCAAGCCGCCGGCAGCTAGATCCGCTTCAAAATTAAGGTTCCCACCCAGCAGATAATCAAAATAGCGGGCATTATATAACTTTTCGATCAATAATTATTTTTCATCTTCAATGAATATTTTCTTTTTTCTGTGGCGGTTGGTTAAGCTCGCACCCGATAGAGCATAAAAAATATAAAACATCCATAACCCAAAATTTACATTATTTTCCCCATTATAATCAATGCACAAATATTTATTAAATTTCGAGATCATCCGGAGGTCCCATGCCTAGCATTATCCAGGAAAAGGTTTCCCAGGCTATCGCCATTCTTCAAGAAAAGAATATCGAAATGTGGTTGACATTTGCTCGCGAAACCTCAGCTGCCGGAGACCCTGTGCTTCCACTGATTTACGGGCAGGACCTCACCTGGCAGAGCGCTCTTATCCTGACAAGTTCCGGCGAGCGCATCATCATTCTGGGACGCTTTGAGGCTGAGGCAGCCCATCGAACCGGGGCGTATGGGCAGGTCATTCCGTATGATCAATCCATTAAACCTGCCCTGCTCGAAGTTCTTGAAAGGTTGCAACCGGGTCAGATCGCCATCAACTACTCGATAAATGATCCTCATGCGGATGGTCTCAGTTTTGGACAATACCAGTTGTTAACCGGTTATTTGGCGGATACTCCCTATGTGAACCGTTTGAAATCTGCCGAATCGATCATTGCAGCGTTGCGTGGGCGTAAGACGGATTCTGAAATTGCATTGTTACGCCAGGCGGTACGCACGACGGAAGAGATCTATGCTCGAACTTTCGACACCCTTCAACCCGGTATGACCGAAGCACAGGTTGGAAAGTTCATGTGGGATCAAATGGAGAAAATGGGTGTCTCAGCATCATGGGAAAGATCAACCTGCCCAGCCGTAAATTCTGGTCCGGATTCCCCCGTGGGACATTGTGGCCCTTCCGAAATCAATTTACAGCCCGGTCACCTGGTTCACTTTGACTTTGGGGTAAAACAGGTTGATTATTGTTCGGATATACAGCGCATGGTTTATTTGTTATATCCCGGTGAAACCCGGGCGCCAAATCTTGTTCAGCATGGTTTTGATACCATTGTGGCAGCAGTCCAGGCTGCATTTAATGTCATGCGCCCGGGAGTTCTAGGCTGGCAGGTTGATGCGGCTGCACGCAACCTGGTCACATCTGCAGGTTACCCTGAATATTTGTATGGTACTGGCCATCATATCGGGCGTACCACGCATGATGGTGCAGGTATGCTCGGACCGAAATGGGAACGCTATGGAGATACTCCCAATTATCCACTCGAAGCCGGGCAGGTATATACCATTGAGCCCGGTCTGGCAGTGCCAGGTTATGGTTACATAGGACTGGAGGAGGATGTATTGATCACCGAAACAGGTGCCGAATTCCTCAGTAAACCGCAGGTTGAGCTGATCCTGCGCTGAAATTGATCAATTGAATAAGGCAATGTTATGCGCATAGGTATTGATATTGGTGGCACCTTCACTGATTTTGTAATATTTAATCCTGTCAATGGAAAAATTGAAACATTCAAACTGCTCTCAACACCTCAAGATCCTTCTCTTGTTGTGGTAAATGGATTGGAACGCATATTTGAAAAATATGGGCGCAAGGCAGTTGTGATCCACGGGTCAACGGTCGCAACCAATGCTTTGCTGGAACGTAAAGGTGCGTCCTGCGCCTTGATCACAACCCGCGGATTTGGAGATGTTCTCCAGATTGGTCGTCAGAATCGCCCGTCTTTATATGATCTTTTTGCAGACCCTGCTCCGCCCTTGGTGCCATCCCGATTACGTTTGGAAGTGGACGAACGCATCGATTCTCTTGGCAAGACTTTGAAGAAGTTGGATCCCAACCAGGTGGAAGACCTGATACCTGTATTGACCGCCTCTAATATAAAATCCGTGGCGGTATGCTTCCTGTTCTCCTTCCTGCAACCGGAGCATGAGATTCTTGTCACAGAAAAACTTCGTGCTGCAGGCTTCCTGGTGTCTGCCTCGAACGAGATATTGCCTGAATACCGGGAGTATGAACGTCTCAGCACCACGGTTGTGAATGCCTATGTTTCGCCTGTCATGGAGCACTACCTGTCACATCTGGAAGAGAAGGTTGCTTTGACCGCACCTGATGTTTCACTTCAGGTTATGCAGTCCAACGGGGGCATTATCCAGCCTTCCGAAGCCCGCAGGTTTGGGGTGCGTTGCATTCTTTCCGGTCCGGCAGGCGGTTTGGTGGCTTCGCAAGTAATAGCAAGCCTGGCGTCCCCGCATGAAAAATTGCAGGTCATCACCTTCGACATGGGTGGTACATCAACAGATGTATCCCTGATCGATGGAGTTCCGCAGATTACGACTGAAGCTGTCATTTCGGGCAACCCGATCCATATCCCAATTTTGGATATTCATACCATTGGTGCGGGTGGTGGTTCTGTGGCACACCTGGATGCAGGCGGTGCACTGAGTGTTGGTCCCGAGAGTGCAGGTGCAGACCCGGGTCCGGCTTGTTATGGCAAGGGGGACCTGCCAACAGTTACGGATGCCAACCTGGTGTTGGGTCGCCTGTCTGCAGAACATTTTCTGGGCGGGCAAATACGCCTGGATGAAACCCGTGCAACAGAAGTGATTGACCGGCTGGCTTCCGAATTGGGCATCAGTCTCTCGCATGCTGCTTTGGGAGTGGTGCAGGTCGCCAATGCACACATGGAACGCGCTTTGCGTCTCATAACGGTCGAGCGTGGTCATGATCCGCGCGGCTTCAGCCTGCTTTCCTTTGGCGGGGCGGGGGGGTTGCATGCCGCAGACCTGGCGCGTGGGTTGGGCATCCCGCAAGTCCTCATTCCACCCCTGGCTTCCACCTTTTCCGCATTTGGAATGCTGGCAGCCGATGTGGTTAAAGATTACACCCACACCATCATGCTACCAGGAGATACCCTTGTGGTTGAGCTTGAACGACTCATGCAACTTCTGGCTGAGCGCGGTCAAAAAGAAGTCCATTCGGAAGGAATCCCTCTTGAAAATATCCACCTGGAACCCTTCCTGGATATGCGGTATGCCGGTCAATCCTATGAACTGATCACACCTTTCAATGCTGATTTTATTTCTGAATTTCACAAGTTGCACCAACGGGTCTATGGCTATGCTCATCTGGAAGCCCCCGTCGAGATCGTCAACCTGCGCTTGCGTGCCGTGGGTAAGGTCACAGCGCCGCCCATGCTTGCCAGTCCCTTGCACACCCCACATTCTGACCATGCCCGTCTGGCTATCCGCCCGGTAGTCTTTGCAGAAGGTATTTACCAGGTGCCCATGTACCTTGCAGAATCCTTGCTACCTGGCAACCGGTTGAAGGGTCCGGCACTGGTTGTCAGATCGGATACCACAATTCTGCTGGGCTTGACGGACACCGCCTTTGTGGATGCCTTTGAAAACATTCTCATCCAGGTTGGAAAATGAATCATTTGGATTATGACCCGATCCAGCTTGAGATCTTCAAGCACCTGTTCGCTGCCATCGCCGAAGAGATGGGCACCGTTTTGAGGAAAACAAGTTACTCTCCAAATATCAAAGAGCGGCGCGATTACTCTTGTGCCCTTTTCGATGCCGCTGGGCAGATGATCGCACAGGCAGCCCATATCCCGGTTCATCTCGGTTCCATGCCGCTTTCAGTCCTGTCAGCCCTCGAGCGTTTCAGTGCGGAGGAATCGCTTCAACCTGGGGATATGGTCATCTTGAATGATCCCTTCCAGGGTGGTACGCATCTGCCGGATATTACGCTTGTTTCGCCAGTATTCGACCATGATCAGGTTTTGCTTGGTTATGTAGCCAGCCGCGCCCACCATGCGGACGTGGGTGGTATGACCCCTGGTTCAATGCCTGTCTCACGGGAGATCTTTCAGGAGGGATTTATCATTCCTCCAGTGCGCCTGATGCGGTCGGGCGCCATCAACCAGGAAATGCTGGATCTCTTGCTAGCCAATGTGCGTACTCCTCTGGAACGATCGGGCGACATGTGGGCGCAGATCTCTGCCAACCAGCGTGGCGCTGATCGGCTGGTGGATATGGCTGGACGTTATGGAAACCAATCCATAGTTGAGGCAATGCGCCAGCTTCTGGCATATACCGAGCGCATGACCCGAAATCTGATATCCAATCTGCAGGATGGTACTTATGAATTTGAAGACAGGCTGGATGAAGATGGTATTTCTGGTCAACCTATTCTTATCCGGGTAGCTGTAAAGATTAAGTCCGATGAAGCAGTCATTGACTTCACCGGTTCAGATCCCCAGCAGGTGGGGGGCATCAATGCTGTATATGCCATCACAGTTTCAGCAGTTTATTATGTTTTTCGTAGTTTATTGGGTCTGGATGTTCCGAATAATTCAGGTTGTCTAATTCCCATCCATGTCATCGCTCCTGCTGGCAGTGTGGTGAATGCCAGCCGACCAGCTGGGGTGGCTGGTGGAAATGTGGAAACCTCGCAGCGCATTGTGGATGTCTTACTGGGCGCACTGGCGCAAGCCTGCCCGGACAGGGTTCCGGCTGCCAGCCAGGGTAGCATGAACAATCTGACAATCGGTGGTTTGGATTTAAGGAGGAATAAGCCTTTCACCTATTATGAGACCATCGGCGGGGGAATGGGTGCCCGGCCGGATTCGGATGGTCCCGCGGCCATTCATTCACACATGACCAATACTCTCAATACACCTGTCGAAGCCCTGGAGTACGCCTACCCGATCAGAATCCGTGAATATTCCATTCTCCGGGATTCGGGTGGGGCGGGAAAATTTAAAGGCGGGGACGGCATCCGGCGTAGTTTACAGGTGATGGTTGATTGCCAGGTAACCTTACTTAGTGATCGCCGCTGCTTTGGTCCATATGGTCTTAATGGTGGTGAAGCTGGTCGGGTGGGCAGGAATTATATCCTGCGTGATGGTAAGGAATTATCCCTCCCTGGAAAAGGCAGTCTGGAGTTGAAAGCAGGAGATGTGTTGGTGATTGAAACTCCAGGTGGTGGCGGCTGGGGTAAACGGGAAAAAAAGTCTTCTAACGTGACCCGGTAGTTCAGTCTATCCGACCTTAAAGTTTCATCAATTTTAAGCAAACTTATTTGCCTGCATGCTATAATCAATTCAGGAAAACCAAGTCACTTACTGGTATCTGCTCATGACCTTTACCCATCTTCATGTCCATACCGAATACTCCCTGCTGGACGGTTTCAGCAATGTCAAGAAGATCGTTCAACGCGCCAAAGATCTGGAGATGCCTGCCCTGGCGATCACCGATCATGGCACCATGTTTGGCGTCATTGAGTTCTATAATGCTGCCAGAGAAGCAGGGATCAAACCCATTATCGGGATCGAAACCTATATGGCTGCACGCAGTATGGCAGATAAGGATGGCAAAGAAGACAAACGTTCCTCGCACATGCTCCTCCTGGCAGAAAACGAGACCGGTTATCGCAATCTGCTCAAGATCGCCAGTGCCGCCCAGTTGGATGGTTTCTACTACTTCCCGCGCATCGACAAGGATTTTCTTGCCAGTCATGCTGAAGGGCTGATCGCCACCACCGGTTGCATGGCAGCCGAAGTGCCACGCCTGATCGAAAATGGACGAATCGACGAAGCCCGTCGCCAGTTGGACTGGTATTATGATGTTTTTGGTAAAGATAATTTTTTCTTTGAGCTGCAGCAGCATAATATCAAGGAACTGGATGAACTCAATCGCAAACTTATCGAGTTGGGGCCGCGGTATGAGGCGAAATATGTAGCCACCAACGATGTGCATTACATCAATCAGGAAGATGCGCGCTTGCAGGACATCCTCCTGGCTGTTCAGACCGGTTCTCTTCTGTCGGATACCAACCGCATGCGCATGAGCGATCCATCTTATTATTTGCGCACACCGCAGGAGATGACAAAGATATTTGGTCATATCCCCGAAGCCCTCAGCAACACACTTTTGATCGCAGACCGTTGTAATGTGGATCTGTCATTCAAATGCTATCACCTGCCGGAATTTCCAGTACCGGAAGGATTTACCTGGGAAACCTATCTACGTTCCTTATGTGAGGCTGGCATTAAACGCCGGTATCGTGACCACGCAGGTGACGAAAAAATTCAAACCCGCCTGGATTATGAGTTGGGAATTATTCACAGGATGGGATTTGATGCCTATTTCCTGATCGTTTGGGATATGTGTAAACATGCCCGCGAGGTAGGCATCTGGTACAACGCCCGTGGATCGGCGGCGGGTTCCATTGTGGCTTATTCTCTGGATATTACCCTGGTCGATCCCATTGAGCAGGATCTGCTCTTTGAGCGTTTTCTAAACCCCGGGCGTATTTCCATGCCGGATATTGACCTCGACTTCCCGGATGATCGCAGGGCGGAAATGATGGAGTACACAGCCCGAAAATATGGCGATGATAAAGTTGCCCAGATAATTACGTTCGGCACCATGGGGGCAAAAGCTGCCATCCGGGATGTGGGTCGTGTCATGGACATTCCTCTGCACGAGGTGGATCGGGTTACCAAATTGGTCCAAACGGTCCAGGGCAAGACAGTCACTCTGCAGGATAATCTTGAGCAAAGCAAGGAATTACAGGCGGTTTACAATTCCAATGCCACCATGCGAGACTTGCTGGATACATCTTCCTTGATGGAAGGTGTGGTTCGCAATGCAGGTACTCACGCAGCTGGTGTGGTGATCAGTGACCTGCCCCTGGTGGACTATCTTCCCCTGCATCGTCCCACCAGCAATTCCGAAGAAACCCCGATCAAATCGGTCACCCAGTTCGAGATGGGCATTCTCGATTCGCTGGGTATGCTCAAAGTGGATTTCCTGGGATTAGCCACATTAACCATCATGGCTCGCGCTTGTGAAATGATCAAGCAGCGGCATGGCATCCAATATACACTGGATGACATCCCGTTGGATGATCCAAAAGCCTTTGAACTGATGGGTGCTGGGAATACAGCCGGCATGTTCCAGGTGGAAGGCAGCGGTATGACCCGCTACCTGATCCAGATGAAACCCCAGAAGCTGGAAAATGTGATCGCAATGGTGGCTCTCTACCGTCCCGGTCCCATGGCTTTCATTCCGGATTACATCGACCGCATGCATGGCAGAAAACCGACTGAATACCGGCATGAATCCTTGCGACCGATCTTCGAATCTACTTATGGCATTCCTGTCTACCAGGAGCAACTGATGCGAGCCGCAGTGGAGTTGGCTGGTTATTCCCCTTCAGATGCGGACGATCTGCGTAAAGCCATTTCCAAGAAGAACCCAGAAAAAATCCAGAAACACCGGGTCAAGTTTTCCAAAGGCGCCCAGGAACACAACATTGACGAAACCACTGCCAACGCCATCTTTTCGGATTGGGAGGAATTTGCCCGTTATGGTTTCAATAAATCCCATGCGGCAGATTATGGTCTGATTGCAGTCCAAACCGCTTTTCTGAAAGCCTATTATCCTGCGGAGTTCTTTACAGCACTGTTGTCTGTGAATAAGAACGATAACGCCAAGGTGGCCTATTACATCGCTGACAGCCGCAACATGGGTATTGAAGTACTTCCACCCGATATTAATTCCAGCAACTGGGACTTTACCATTGAAGATCAACCGGAAGGCAAGGCTGCAATTCGATTTGGTCTTGGAGCTATCAAGAATGTTGGCCTTAATCCTGTGGAACTTATCATCCAGGCGCGTGGACCTAAGAATCTTCCTTTCAAAGATCTGAATGATCTGGCGCGTCGCGCCGACCTCAGGTCGATAGGAAAACGTGCACTCGAGTGTCTTATCAAAGTTGGAGCCCTGGATTGTTTTGGACCTCGTCCGGCTTTGCTTTCTTGCATGGACCGGTTGGTTTCCATTAGTTCATCCCATTTCCGCTCCACCCTGGATGGTCAACTTTCCCTGTTTGGTGAGGCTACCGGGGTGCATGAGAATATAACCCTGCCCGAGGTCCCCGATATCGATCATCGTGAACAGCTCAACTGGGAGAGGGATTTGCTCGGTCTGTATGTTTCCGAACACCCTTTGACTTCATTGATGTCAACTTTGAAGAACATTGTTACTCATTTTTCAAGTGAACTTACTGAAGTAACAGACCAGGAGTCTGTTCGAGTAGCTGGGTTGGTGGCAGCGGTCCGTCCTTATCAAACTAAGAATGGCAAGATGATGGGTTTTGTAACCCTCGAAGACATCCAGGGGAATATGGACCTGGTTCTTTTCCCACGTATCTGGTCAAAATTTGAGACACTGCTGGAAACAGGAACGATCGTATTCGTTGAAGGAAAGGCTGACGCTGCCAGTCTGCCACCCAAGATCCTGGTGGACAGTGTCTCGACCGATTTTAGATATACCCATCCGGTTGACGAAGTTATCCCCCAGCGGGGACAGGTTACAGAAACCCCCGCTCCAAATGTGCAACCAGTTCGCATCGCTCAAGCCAGTCTGGTAGCCGAGCCAGCTCCTACCGAATATGAAGAGGAAGACCCGGATTTGCCGCCACCTCCCGAGGCTTTTCCGCCCGGTTGGGACGAGGTCCCCTCGCCTTTGGTGGCAGGAAGTGGTAAGCCCAGGTCTCAGGTAAAAGCCGTACTTGAAGAGAAACCTTCAATAGAACCTATAAAGGAAAAAGACCATTCACCCGAGCCGGAAATTGCCCGGGTAACCCCTCCACCCCGGAAGGATGCATCAAAACCTTCACCCATCTCCAGATCGGTGTTGCGCTCAAACAACATTCAGGCTCCAGCCAAAGAAGAGCATGCTCCTCAAATGGTGACGGTCACCCTGCGCTCAGCCGGTGAACCTATTAAGGACCAGAGACGCATTCAGCGGTTGCATGGTGTATTCATATCCTGTCCAGGTCGGGATCATTTCTCGTTGTACATTAAGGAAAATGGTCATGGTTTCATGATGGAATTCCCCAATGACACCACCCATGTCTGTCCCGAACTTCTGGAGGATATTAAGAAGATCGTATCAGAGAGTGATATTCAGATCGAACCGATCCTGTATCAATAAAGGTTATTCTGGGCAGGTAACAGATCATAAAAAAAATAGACCCTGGCGAGTTTATATTTGTCAGGGTTTTTATTAAAATATGGGTTTAGGCTACTTTCCCTTCCAATCTGCTTTCCGTTTTTCAATGAATGCCTGCATGCCTTCTTTTTGATCCTGGCTGGCAAACAACATGAAGAAGGCGCGCCGTTCTGCTTCCAATCCCTCGCTGAGAGTTAGTTCGAAGGCTTTATTAACCGCCTCCTTACCCATACGCACCGCCAGCGGAGCGCGCTCAGCTACCTCTGATGCCAGTATCATGGCTTCATCCAGGTAGCGTTCACTGGGTACCACCTTGTTGATCAAGCCGTGCAAGAGAGCCTCTCCAGCGCTCAGGGTGCGGTTGTTCAATACCATTTCCATGGCGAGCGCTTTGCCAATTGCATGAGTCAGGCGCTGTGTTCCTCCTGCCCCGGGGATCACGCCGATGGTCACCTCCGGCTGCCCGAAGCGGGCATTTTCAGCTGCTATGATCATGTCACAGGACATGGCCAATTCACAACCACCTCCCAGAGCAAAACCTGCTACTGCTGCAATGACCGGTTTTCTTAATTTCCGTAAATCGTCAAATAATTCCACAAAACTATCTGCCAGCATATCGGTTACGTTTGCATTGGCCATACTTTTGATGTCTGCACCTGCCGCAAAGACACGCTCACTACCTGTGATCACGATCGCTCCAATGTTCGCATCAGCATCATAAGCCTGCGTTGCAGTTATCAGTTCTTGCATCAGTTCAGCATTCAAGGCGTTCATGGCTTTGGGACGGTTTAAAGTGACCAACCCAACCTTACCACGGGTTTCTACAAGAATGGTGCTGTAAGTCATGATTTATTCTCCATTATTAACAATTGGTCAGGATTTTAAGAGGTTGGTTCGTCTTTCGGCTCGAGTTGGACTAGGTGCTCGTCTATGTGAGCCAGGGTACGTTCCACCCACCATTGCAAACTGTGTTTACCAAAGGATGGATGTTGTCCGGGTCGGTTCCAGGCTTCAAGTGGTAGCGATTTTAACCAGTCTGCAGTTGACAGACACTGTTCGCTGAATTCAGCAACTAGTTTGCGGATGGGTTCCTGAGGTAGGTAATGTTCAGCCATCCAGGCTTCCCCATCAAAATTTTCGAACATTGGGTTATCTTCTTCAATAATGCGGTGCAAACGCGGCAGGTAGACTTGTTGGTTAACATCCCGCATATGGACTACCACTTGGTGCAAGTTCCAGCCATCATTTTCCAGCGGTACCATGGGGTCTTTTATCCGTGAAATTGCTGCTTCGATCTTTTCGGACGCCATGGCTATCTTCTTTATCATTCTTTGGCGATACTCCAATAATTCTTCCATTGTTTCTCCTGGCAATTTGGTTAACTGCAAAAAATGAGCGCTTGTTTAATAAGATCTGTTTCATCCATTGGATCGATCAGCATGACCTGGATGTCAAGTTTGGAGAATTCCTGCCTGGCTTGAGCGTATAATTCGACCAGCCCTGCTTTGCTGATCGAATAGGCACCAAAATTCGGCTCCGAATTTGGACCTGGACCGATCATGACCATCTTGCCGCCTCTCTGGGTGCGCATGACACGTCCAACGGATTGCATTAGCAGGAACACCCCGGTCAGGTTTACATCAAGGGTGCGCTGCCAATCCCAATCATCCATATCCAGCAGACTGGATGCTGGTTTGACACTGGCGCAATTAACCAGGATATCGATCTGTCCCCAATCGTCCAGAACAGCATTAACCAGTCCCTGGATGGGTAATTTCTTGGTGACATCCGCAATATAAGCTTTCACTTGTCCCCCGGCTGCCAGGATCCATGCTTCAGTCTCATCCAGATTGATGGGGGTGAGGTCGTTTATGGCAAGAAAAGCTCCCTGGCTGGCAAAAGCCTGGGCGATCGATCTACCTGCCCCCTTGCCGGCACCTGTCACCAGGACAACTTTGCCTTTTAATTCTGTCATCAAATTCCTTCCATAATATTCAACAATCCAGATTATTTTACACGGATTACTTGCAAGTGATAATACTGCCGTCATATGTTCCTGCATACAATGGCAGTCCAAGGTAAGGCGAGGGATCCAGCGTGTTGCCGATCTCAAGTTCATTCAAGAAACTTCCCTGTCCGTTATTCTTTACAATGGAAAAATGCAGATGAACACCAACCGGGTTGTGTGGGTCACCGGAAAAATTACCCTGCTTTCCCAAAAATGTACCTGCTTCGATAAATTTTTCCGAGGTATTTACCGGGAAATCGGGAGAAATGAAAGAATTGCCAGATGGATCTGCCATGTGCGTGTAATACACCCAGATCTGCTGACCGGGGTGCAGCGGATCTTCAGGAACACGCACGATCACGGAAGATTTCCATTCAGGCAGGCGTGTCAGGTAACCCGGATAAGCTGCGATCACGGGGGTTTCGTCCACACCTGTTCCGGCAAAAATATCGATACCCTGGTGGCGGTGACCAAGTTTGAAAGAGTCATCCCACAAGTATCCAATGAAACCATTCGTTGGGAAAATAAAGGGTGCCTCACCACAGCGGGTTCCTGCCTGGATGGCCCATTCCGAATGTTCCTTTGAATTACGGATCCATTCGATCACATTCAGAGATCGCCTGGCGGATGGCCGCAGGCTGCGAAAAGTGTAGATTCCCAGCCCGGCAAGAGTTCCGACCAGGATGATGACGATTATTGTCCGTTTTGACATGGTTTTGATTATACACTCTGGAAGGAATAAGAACTGGATCGAGCCGTTTGATTATTATTTACATAATTAATTTCATGATATTAAATGAACAGATATTTAAATAAAATATATGATAATTATACAATTTAGTAATTACCTAGCATATCTGATTAAATTACTTGCTATTAACAATAAAAGTGTATATAGTTTTTAACTACCTAACAGATTTGTAAGGTCTAATAAAAAGCTCATTTGAATTCATGTAGAAAGACGATTATTTAAAACTATTCTGCTCAGGAGGTTTATACGAATTATTAAGAATCATGATTGATCAATAAAGGTATCTTATCTGTTTTACAACCAAAGGAAAAAGGAGAATGATATGTTGAAACGAATTATTTTGAGTATTTTATTGATTTCTGCTTTGCTTGCCACCAGCGTGCCTGCCCTGGCCGCTAAAGATAGCAAGACAATGGGTGTCAATGTCGTTCTGAACACCAGCGTAACCGATTCGCTCCTGCAGGACCTGGGTACGCACGGCAAAGTACGTGATGTCCTGTATGAGATCAATGCCCTGACCATGCAGATCAAAGCCAGCGACCTGGCAGACATCCAGGCTCTCCCTTATGTGGCTTCTGCCAACCCGGATGCGGAACGTAACGGTGCCCCGGTGGATTCGGTGTCTGTAACGGATTTCTCTGAAGGCGTGAGCACTTGGGATCTGGATGCCATTAATGTGACCGATTATGGACTTGGTCGGACTGTGGATTTCGATGGAACTGGCGTTTATGTTGCAGTATTGGATACCGGTCTCCTGGATTCCTGGCGCCAGTACTTCCCTGAAGAACGTATTGCAACTCAGTATGCCAAGTCCTTTGGTGGCGGCGGCGGTGAAGTCGGAAATGTCTCCGAGCAACCCAATAAATGGGAACGCGATCAGAACTCACATGGCACCCATGTTACCAGTACCATCCTGGGCTATAGTCTGAGAGGTACCCCGATCAATGGCGTTGCCCCTATGGCAACTGTCATCCCGGTCAAAGTTCTCAACCAGAATGGCTCCGGCTGGTCATCCGTGGTTGCAGCAGGCATTACCTATGTTGGTGACTTGAAAGCCGGCCCCTTGGCTAACTACCCGGTTGTTATCAATATGAGCCTGGGTGGTCCTTCGTTGGATGCCATGGAACAGGCAGCCATAGATTATGCCATTGCACAGGGTGTCATCATAGTAGCATCGGCAGGTAACTCTGGAACAAGAGGCATGGGTTATCCCGGTGCCTATGAACCGGTAATTTCTGCTGCTGCTTCAGGTTGGTCAGGTCTAGCCACATCAGGTTGGCGGGGTGATGTAGTTGATCCCACTGACCCGAACGATTTCTTCATTGCTGCCTACTCCAGCCGATCAATTTCTAGTTTACAAGATTTGGATGTTACTGCACCTGGTTCATCAGTTGTAGGTCCTTATCAGGTAAATGGCCAAATCTCTTATTATTACCTTAGCGGTACATCAATGGCCAGCCCGCATGTAGCCGGTGTTGTAGCCCTCCTGGCACAGAAAAATCCTGATCTGAAAGCTTCCGAAGCAGAATCGATCCTGGAAGGTACTGCTTTGGCTATGCCTGTTTGGTCATCATCTGAGGCTGGCGCAGGTATGATAGATGCTAATGCAGCCTTGAATTCTATTCCTTAATCCTTATTAACCCTGTTTGAAAAATATAAAGCCACCGCAGGTTTTCCTGCGGTGGCTTTATATTTTTAGACCTGAGTATTAAATACTGATCAGGTCTTTTTAACTTATTATTAGATTAGAGTGAACGCACTCTGATTTACTTTAATTAGAATCAGGAATACCAGGTAAAGCCTGGCTTGGATCTTCACAAGTGACCACTTGCTGCATGTTCTTTCCGCTGTGATATTCATATTGAATAGATCCATGTTCCAGCAGGATCAGATACCCTGGTGTCAGCACCTGAGCGTACATCATCCCTTCCTGGGGGCAACCCAGGCTGGAATCAGGCCAGGTCACATCAAACACTTTTACAAAATTTACTTGCTCAATTGAGATGGATAAGTGAGCTGCAAGATGCTCTTTGGCTTTGTTGATCAGGGTGTTCATATCGTTGGAAAAGGGAGCTGTCATGGCTTCAAACATCTCCGTGGGTATTTCCAGGGTTGGAAAAACAGGTTCTGGCGTTTTGGGCGGTTCTGTGGAAGGTGAAGTTGGTTCTTGCATTGCTGGTGTTCCGGAAGGTTTTTCGGTATCCATCGGAGCACTGCTGCAACCAATGGCAATCGAAAAGACAATGAAAAAAAGAAAGAATAATTGGGTTTTCATGGTGCAGTCTCCTGTTAAAATTGAACTTATTACAGGATCTATTGTACAACAGACGGCATGCACTCCCAGAAAGTTCCTGAAAAAAGTCAAAGTTTAGGAAACACCTTGTAATTTTTGATTACCTTGTTATGAGTGAATCATGTGGCGGATACGTTCAATTTCTTGCCAAAATTGAGCTTATTCGCTATGCTTCATCTTATAAACCTTACAGATTTGTTAGGTAGGGTTGGATTCCCAATCCAAAGGAGAAATATATGAAGAAGAAAATGTTTGCAGTCTTATTGGCGCTTGTTCTAATGTTTAGCTCCGTAGGAATTGCCGGAGCCATAACCGATGGCACTCCGGATGGTGAAGGTCATCCCTACGTGGGTCTGATGCTGTTTAAAGCCACAGATGGTTATTGGTATACCTGCTCCGGTACACTGCTTTCTCCAAAAGTCTTCCTGACTGCTGGGCATTGCACAAGAGACGCCCTCTACCCGATTTATATCTGGTTTGATGCCAATCCAATTTCACCAGATGGTTATCTCTATAGGAGCACAGCAGACGCATTGGGTACTCCTTATGCACCTGCCAACTATAGCTTTCCGCGATTCGATATTGGCGTGGTCGTTCTCGATGGTGCAGGAGTGGTTATGAGTGGATATGGTCAGCTCCCTGTAGCCAATCAATTGGATATATTAAAAACCAAACGTGGACAACAGGTTGTCACTTTTACTGCAGTCGGGTATGGCATGCAAAAGAGCTTTCCAACAGCAGCAAGTTGGAAGGATCAGATTGACTATAATAGGTGGGTTGCCTATCCTAAATTGAACCAGATAAATGTCCCAGGATTCACGGGTGATTTCTCCCTTCTTCTTTCCAATAATGCCAAAACCGGTGGAACCTGCTTTGGTGATTCGGGCGGCCCCAATTTTCTGGGGAGTAGTAATATCGTTGCCGGTGTGACATCTTTCGGAATTAATGGCAACTGTGCCGGAACTGGTGGAGTCTTCCGGATGGATAGGCAGGAAGTCCTGGATTTTGTTAATTCCTTCCTTGAATGATATTTGGCTCTTTTGGAAGACACAAATGCGGGAGTTGCCTTTGGTAACTCCCGTTTTTCTTACAAAAATACAATCTCCTGTTTGCATATTTCTTATATGTGTCCGTTAATATTGGGACATTACGAAAACAATATTGGTATATCCAACAAGGAGATTAAAATGAATTACTACATTACCCCTCATCAAATTAACCACCGCATGGCCCGCCGCATGATGGCTCAGGCTGTCAATTGTGAAACAAACCGGGATTACAGCCTGGCTGTAAATATTAAAGGCAACGATGACCAGTTCATCCTGTCAGCCCTGGTTCCCGGCCTGAAAGCCGAAGACCTCAACATTCAGATTCTTGAAGACGTCATCACCATCGAAGGCGAATACAAACAGGATGAAAGCGAATTCCTTATGCGCGAACTACCGCACGGCTCATTCCGCCGCAGCCTGCGCCTGCCTTCCGCAGTGGATGCCAAAAAGGCCGAAGCCAGGATTGAAGAAGGTGTTCTTACCCTCAGTCTGCCCAAAGCTGAATCCGACAAGCCCCGCACCATTAAAGTGGCTGCTAAATAATATAATCGAACGATCTCAAAACTCCCCCATCAAAGGGGGAGTTTTGCTAATAGCATCGATCATTCAATTGCTCGTTGAATTGCGCTTACAGGGATGGTTCGGTCTGATTTACGTTGGGGTTGGGCTCTTAAGAATTTTGGACCTTGAGAATACCCTGGATAATTAATTGCTTCCCCTTCATTTTGATTACTTTATAATGCATAATATAACTCTATATAATTGAATCAGAGGTTTAGGAGATATTATGTCGAATAATCAAAATGAAATCAAGATGCATGGTTGCATTGTTTGTGGCAGGGTTTACAACGTTCTGGCCGTTTATTCTCCATACGGCAGCCTTGTGGATTGGACCGTAACCAGCCCGGATGCTCGAATAATTAAAGAACCAGGTCATATTCTGGTAGCCTGTAATTCCCATAGTATAGAGACCATCAATGCCGCTATAAAAAAATGGCTATCCCGTAATAAAGAAGAGCAGGAGGAAGATTAAGAAAATTAGCCATCCACAAAATTAATGGGTATGAAGAAAAGAGCATTATCTAACTCAGGAGAAGATATGGCTAGAAAAATAATTTCCGGCACCCTAATTGGACTCGCTGCGATCTTGCTCGCCTTGAGCATTGTTGCTATCGGATCGGTGTGGGTCTACCGGCAGCCGCTTACCATGAACACAACCGACCGCTTGCAAATGATAGATGCGGATCTGGCTCAGGCGCAAACAGCCTTCCAAAGCGCCAGGCTCGAATTGGAACGAACTTTGCGCCTTGTCGAATCCGCAGAAGCCAGCATGGCAATGTTGAAGGATGATTTTGCCCAAGTTAAGACCTTGTTTGATAATACGACAGTTATTCTGGACGATCAATTGCTTCCAGGCTTGATGGCTTCCCGCGGAAAGATCGACCTGGCTAAAACTTCCTTGCAGGGTTTGCGCGATACCCTGGCTGAGATCAACTCGCTTCCTTTATTAGAGTTGAATATACCCGGAGACAAATTGCTTGGTGATCTGATCGCCAGCGCCGACTCCTTGGATGGCCAGATTGTCCGTGTGGAAGATCTGGTAAAGAACGCCTCCACTTTCGTAAGTGATGCATCCTACTTGATGGGGAGTGATTTTACAGAGACGAAAACCAACCTTCAGAATTTTTTATCGATCGTGACGAAGTATGAGGAGAACCTTGTGGATTGGCGTGCCCAGATATCCGGGCTGTTGGAATCCCTGCCTAACTGGATCATGACTGCGTCCATTGGATTGACGATCTTTCTGCTCTGGTTCGGGTTTTCCCAATTAAGTTTGATCCTGCATGGCGTTTCCGTCTGGCGGGGAGGCGATCCTCTTACAGTTTTGCGAAAATCTGCCAAGGAAGGCGTTTATGATTGACTCCTCAAAAAACTAAACTCTCCGATTGCTATTTTCGTTTCCCAAAACTCATGCGGGACATTAGTCGGTCTTTCTTGATGAACTGATGGTAAGCCCATGCACAAACGTGGGCGATGACCAATATAAATATTAATATGGCTAGATATTTATGTCCAAAACGGGCTGGAAATGCAAAGAAATCTTTAGGAAGGCTGGCTCCCGGATAGTTCAACCCGGCTTGTGATGCGATCCCCATCCCGGCGATCGCCATGGCGATGACAACCAGGTATAACATTGCGTGCACAAGTCCAGCCAAAGTGTTCAGCAAGGGAGAGCCTGAATCAACAGCCGCAGGTCGTCGGGTCATATACCTGGTGAATAAACGGGCGATCATCAAAAACATGATCAAAGTCCCCATTGCCATGTGAAAATCCAATGGTCCCCACTTGGAAGGGGTATTGGGCAGGCTTTTCAGGAAGAGTCCGACACCCAGCTCAGCAAAAACAAGCAGTGCGATCAGCCAGTGTAAAAAGACCAGCAGGGGATGATATCGTTCAGGTGGTGATTTGGTCATTAAACCTCCAATATTGGTAATTGGCTTATTATTTTAAAATAAATTGACTTCATCCTAAAAATGAACCTTGATCATGGATTTTCTAGCCGGTCCCGTTTAATAAAAACCCGAACATGATTATTGGGATACGGTTATGGTTTGAAGAAATATCCAGCTCCAAATTGATTTTACATGTCTGCCTCGCTCCGTGTGTCATCTCTTTCAAATTATTGAACTGATCAACTTTTATAATTAATGTCTCAAAAACTATCCTTTCAAGTGATTATGGCTTATAAATATCCCGGCTAATATATTTTATTAAATCTATTTTCTTATTAGAAGGCAATCTTATGACCATACCAACCAAGATCGTTGTTGTCGGAGCAGGCAGCACCTCATTTGGAGAAAAAACACTCTCATCGTTGCTCCGTTCAAGTAAATTGCGCGGTTCCGCCCTGGCTTTGGTTGATCGCAACCCGGAAACACTAGCAATAATGGGCAGATTTGCCCGGCGGTTAAATCATGAGTGGAATTCCGGCATGACCATCACGACCTATACACACCACCTAGATGCCCTTCAGGATGCAAATTTTGTCGTATCAGCTATTGAAGTTGGGGCGCGTGAAAGCTTGTGGAAAAAGGACTTCGAGATCCCATTTAATTACGGTGTCAGGCAACCGTACGCAGAAAATGGTGGACCGGGTGGTTTTGCTCATGCTGCCCGAAATATTGGTCCCATCATGGAAATCGTGCATGATATGGAGATCGCCTGTCCACAAGCCTGGTTTATAAATTTTACAAACCCGATGATCCGTATTTGTGATGCCATCAACCGTCACAGCCGGATCAAAGTGATCGGACTGTGTCACCAGATTTATATTGCATACACCATGATCGGTATTGCCCTGGCTAGAGATCTGGATATTAATGTACCTGAGGGTATTACAGGAATGCAGGCCGATGTTCTCCAGGCGCCTCTCCACAATCTGGTCAGGCAGCAGGCGGTCCCGCGGCTGGATATTCGTGCCGCTGGGTTGAATCATTTCTCATGGGTACTCTCCATCCACGACAGGCTAACAGGGGAAGACCTGTACCCCCTTTTCAAGCGCCGTTGGAGTGAAATGGATCCGGCTTTTGAGCCTTTGACCAGGCAGGTCTTTGATGCTTTTGGTTTATTCCCTGTCCCGGGTGACTCACACTTATGTGAGTATCTGCCGTGGGTTTCGGATCCTGTCACCAAACCCTGGGAAAAATATGCGCTCAAACTCTATGATTGGGACCTTTTTACCGAAGTTCGTGGCTTTGAGATCGATCGGTTGAAAGACCTTGCAGATGGCCAAATGAGCATTACCGGTTTGGAAAACACCGATTCGGAAGGCGTGCTGGAGGTCATTGAGAACATGGCAGCCTCTTCCACCCATTATCATCTGGCTGCCAACCTGCCGAATGAAGGACAGATCGCCAACCTGCCCCTGGGAGCCAGTGTCGAGACACCCGTGGTTGTGGATGGCTCAGGGATCCATCCGGTTCACTCAGGCTCGTTGCCGGACCCAATTGCCGAGCTCCTGCGCAGGGAGATCAGCGTTTCCCGGTTGTGTGTTGATGCAACAATCGAGGGGAACCGGGTCAAGGCTTTGCAATCAATGCTTCTTGATCCGGTTATAAATGATATCGAGCAGGCAAAAAAAATTCTTGATGATTATTTAACCAGTTACAGGGAATATCTGCCGCAATTTTGGAAATGATATTAAACAATTGAATTATGCATATATTATAAGGTATACTTGATAATATTTATGATAATTGTCATATAAAATGTTGAGGTAAACAATGAATAAAGGATATAGCCAGTTTCATAGATTAATTCTGCCAACATTGACTTTAATGATCGTACTTTTGGCATCCTGCAAACCTGCGACTCCGGCATCTGTTCCCAGGACCGATGTCCCCTTGATGGTTGCTACTCAGACTCCCGAGGTTGTGACATCTGAAAATCCTCCCGTTGCAGACGATATTCCAGCACCGGTTATGGTTGCCACATCTCGTGGTCCCGATCTCGAGGCCACCGACCCATCCACGGTTAACCTGGCATCAGGACAATTGCAGTTGGTGGAATTTTTCCGCTTCACCTGAAGCACTTGCCGTTCCATGGCTCCCATCGTGCATGGGTTGGAAGCGGAATATTTTGGTAAGGTCAAATTTTCATATCTTGATGCGGATGACCAGGCAACCATCGAATTTCAGCACTCACTTGGTTTTGCGTATCAGCCGGAATTCTACCTGTTGGACGGATCTGGTGATGTGCTCCAAAAATGGTTTGGCGCTGTTAAAGCAGACGATTTCCGAGCTGCATTTTCCAAATATCAATAATATCTGATCTATTTGTTTTATCCTGATTGAGAGTCGAATCGTACGAATCCGTTTCGGCTCTTTATTAAATTAACGAACTGGACGATCTTTTGTGAACTTGGGTCAATTCCGCTGATCACTTAAATTGTCAGGGTCATCAAAACAGGGTCAATGGCAGCGATCGTTCCCACCAGAGCGAAGGTCTGGCGGGATCTCTGCTGCATTTTCGTAATTACGGCCTGGATGCCTTTGATTCCAGTCGGAAAATTTGGTTCATTTCCCCCCAGCCCAAGGTCTTTGGCAGCTACTGGGATTACGAATAAAAAGATAAGGACACCGACAAAGATCAAAAATACATTTTTTTCATTGTAATTCCTCCTTTTATTAATGTGACGGATATTCCTTGAACGGGGTATGGTGCGGTGATTAAATATAATTATTTTATTTTTATATTACAATATTAAGTCGCCTTGCTTTTTTTACTAGTTTGCTAATTGGTTGATATTACCCGTAACTCACTCATGATATATGCGTCTCAATAATTGGAACGAAGTGTGACCACTGACAAAGAGCTCTTGAAACTCGCCCGAAAGTTCGATCCTGTAATACTGGCGGATATCTACAACACATTCAGCCCAGGTATTTATCGATATGCCATGCGATTGACAGGTGACCAAATTCTGGCCGAGGAGTGCGTAGCAGAATCCTTCAGCCGCCTCCTTCATGCGTTCAGTACCAGGAGAGGTCCCCAGGATTATTTGCAGGCTTATCTTTATCGAATAGCCCACAACTGGATCGTGGATTATTATCGGAAAAAACCATTTGAACCGGATTTGCTGGATGAAAAACAGGCTGACGACAGGTGTGCACCTGAAGAGCTGACTGGGTTGTCGCTGCAGAACCACCATCTGAGAAAAGCCATCCTTACGCTCACCCCGGACCAACAGCAAGTGATCGCTCTTAAGTATCTGCAAGGTTTGGAAAATCAGGAGATCGCCAGAATAATAAAAAAACCTGTCAGTGCAATCAAGTCCTTGCAGCATCGTGCCTTGAGAAGCTTGAAAAAATTATTGGATCAGCAAGAAGTATTCTCTTGATGGTATCAGTCGCTGGATCCATATTGAATTTTTTACCCTTTCAAATCTTTCTTACGGAACCTCGGATTTGAAGGGAAGATAAAAATACTAAGGAATTGTAATGAGAAATGGTGAATTGGATTCCGACTTGAAGAACAGATTTGATGATTTGAAGAATGTTCCTGAGCGAAAACCGCAAGCGATAGCGAGTGGCAAAGCAGATTTCTTAAGACAAGCCGTATCTTTGAAAGAGGATCAGCGTCAGATTGGTTGGATCAACAAATTTTTCCCAACCATTTCAACAAAGGAGCGTCTTCCCATGTTAAAACCGATTTTGGTCATCATTCTGGCTATATTCATTTTATTCGGGGGTGCTGCTGGCACAGTTTATGCTGCTCAGGGCAGTTTGCCTGCCCAGCCCTTGTATCAAGTTAAAATCTGGAGTGAGGACCTGTTACTGTTGATGACCTCTTCTGCCCAGACTCAACTTGAACGGAATCTTAATTTTGCCGATCGACGGATTGTTGAGATCGAAAATTTACAGGCTGCTGGTATTCCCATTCCCCGGCAGATTCAAATCCGCCTTCAGACCCAATTAAATCAGGCACTGAATTTGGCTGCTGGTATGGATGATCAACTGATGTTGTTGGAACTGGAACACATTCGTTTACGCGTGGAAGCTCAAATGCAGAAGATGGAGAATTTGATGGAAGGTGCCCAAAATTCTCCTGATCCCGTCATGATAATGGTTCGATCCTTCTTGCAGCAGCAATTGGAAATGGCTGCCCAGGGTGAGACGGATGCACAGGGTTTTAGAATGCAGGTCGAGAATCAGATCCAAAACTTGATCCAGAATAACCAAATGGCACCTTCACAATTACCCGGTAACGGGCAGGGTGGATCCGGTTATTCACAGACGATCACCCCAATGCCATCAGGTCAACAGAATGGCAGTGGATCCTCTTTAAATGATGGGAATGGTCCTTACAACAATTATCCGACCACTACACCTGTGCAAGGCGGCTTTTATGGGTCGAAGACCCCCATGCCGGGCAATGGCAAGAATCCTTGATATAAGATTGAAATAACAGGATATTATGATCCCGCCAATTACAAATGGCGGGGTCATAGTATTTAAAGAGACAAAACTTTTGAAATCCTTTACAATATCTTTACATACCCTTGATTTTTGCTTTATCCTGCCAGTTTATATTAATGACTGGGATCGCTTGATGTAAAAATCAGGATTATTATGAAGTATATATGTTTTCAATCTCGCTTAGCTTTGATACCGGTGTGGATCCAAAAGATCAGCATAATAATATAAGGATATAGCTGGTTATATACTTTGGAACAGGTACAATAAGATTATGGCACGAATACTCGTGATAGACGATGAACCTTCCATAATAAATCTGGTCAGTGCATACCTCAAGCCGGAAGGAATGGATGTATACACTGCAGCGGACGGCACAGCTGGATTAAAAGCTGCTCGCGCTTATAAACCAGACTTGATCGTATTGGATCTTATGTTGCCGGGTATGGATGGGATCGAGCTGCTTTCGCAATTGCGCCGGGAATCAAATGTCTATGTCATCCTTCTTACCGCAAAAACCGAGGAGACTGATAAGATCGTGGGGCTTTCTGTGGGAGCGGATGATTATGTCACCAAACCATTCAGCCCGCGTGAATTGGTGGCCCGGATTAAGGCTGCATTGCGTCGCTTGCAGCCTGGTGGCAGCTCTGGCAAGGACCACCAGGTCTTGTCATTCAAGCATGTTAATATCGATATCGGGGCTCGAACAGTGAGTGTGGACGATACTCCTATCGAATTGACCGCCATCGAATTCGACCTCCTCAAAGCCCTGGCAGAAAATAGGGGACGGGTACTCACCCGCGAACAATTGCTGGAGATCGTCTGGGGAACTTCATACTTTGGTGAATTGCGGGTGGTGGACGTTCACCTGGGACATGTCCGTCATAAACTAGGGGATCCAGCCTTGATCACCACTGTGCGAAGTGTGGGCTATCGTTTTGAGGATGAAATTATATGATCTCGTACTTTCGCCGCCATCTTGCAGGAAAACTCTTCATTTCCTACCTTTTCATTGTTCTCGTTGGGGCGGTCATCTTGTTTGCGACCACCCGTTTGACCATCCCTGAAGCATTTAAACGTCATATGGGTGGAGGGTTGACCTTAGGACAGGGTATGATGCAGGGTCAGGGTGCGGGTCGGATCGTAATGTCAGATCTCTTCGCCAATTTTCAGTCTAGCTTCAACGAAGCCCTGCTATTGGCTCTATCAGCCGCCGGATTGGCAGCTGTGTTGGTCAGCTTGCTGCTTAGCAGGAAGATTGTTGCACCTATCCGGCGCATGACGACTGTCAGCCAACACATTGCTGACGGGCATTACTCCGAGCGGGTTCAAACGGAATATCATGATGAACTCGGTCAACTTGCACATTCGTTTAACCAGATGGCGGAAAGCCTGGAGCAGGTTGAAAAGATTCGCCGCCAGTTGATCGCGGATGTCAGCCACGAACTACGAACCCCCCTCACAGCCATCCAGGGATCGATGGAAGGCTTGCTTGATGGCGTCCTACCTGCTGTGCCGGAAACCTACCAGCTGATCCACGAGGAAGCCGGTCGCCTGGCGCGCCTTGTTGATGACCTGCAGGAATTAAGCCGGGTGGAAGCTGGCGCTTCACCGCTTGATTTAAAACCTTCCCGGGTTGAGGATCTCATTCTGACCACCATTAATCGTCTGGCAAACCAGGCTGTTAAAAAGAAGATTGACCTTAAGGCAGATCTTCCTAAAGACTTGCCTTTGGTTTCTTTGGATGAAGCCCGTATCACCCAGGTGCTCACCAACCTGGTCAGTAATGCCCTCCAATACACACCGGAAGGTGGTGAGATTCGAATCTCTGCCAGGCATATCAAGAGTGAAGTCCAGATCAGTATCAAAGATTCAGGAATTGGTATCCCAGCTGAACATATCGCCCATCTGTTTATCCGTTTCTACCGGGTCGATAAATCCCGTTCGCGCCAGGCAGGTGGGGGCTCAGGTATTGGATTGACGATCGCTCGCCATATTGTGGAGACCCACCATGGTCGGATTTGGGTTGAAAGCCCGGGAGCCGGGCAGGGTAGCACCTTTTTCTTTACACTCCCCATCTCGAGATAATTTACAATAATTTACCATCCCAAATAACGATCAATGGAAGCTGCTGCTTTGCGTCCTGCAACCATGGCTGTAACTACCAGGTGGGGACCCGTCACTACATCTCCACCGGTAAAGATCCCTTTGCGTTTGGTTGCACCGGTATGCATGTCAGCCATTAGTAAGCCATTCGAGTGGGTTTCTATTCCGGGAGTGGTGGAACTGATGATCGGGTCCGGTTTATATCCGATGGCAAGGATGGCAGAATCAGCTTCAAGTAAAAAATCTGAACCTTCAACGACTTTAAAACTGCGTCGCCCATTCCCGTCTGGTTCTCCCAACTCCGTCCGCACACACTCGATCTGCGCCAGGTGACCATCCGCCCCGGCGATAAAGCGTACCGGCTGGGTTAGAAAGTGGTATTGGGCTCCTTCATCAACAGCCATCATGCGGTCTTTATAGCTTCCAGGCATTTCCGCCTCGCTGCGCCTGTACAGGCAGGTAACTACCTTTGAGCCGGAACGTAGAGCTGTCCTAAGGCAGTCAGAAGAGGTATCCCCCCCGCCAATTACTACAACATTTTCTTTCACATCAGGTCTCGAACACATTTCATGGGGCAGCAAATCCATATCCACATTGGCCCGAACTAGAAAATCTGTTGCTTTGTAAATTCCAGGCAGGTTTTCCCCTGGAACACCCAATGAAGCATCTACAGTTGTGCCTACACCTATGTAGATGGCGTTGTATCCGCCTTCAAAGAGCTTATCAACTGTGATCCTGGGACCGATGTAGGTATTGCCCACAAATGTCACACCTGCCCGCAGCAGATCATCCCATATATCGAAAACCACCTTCTTTGGTAGTTTAAAGTTCGGGATGCCATAGGTAAGCAATCCACCGGGAGCCGGCCAAGCGTCAAAGATCGTCACCCAGTGGCCTCGACCTACCAATTCCTTGGCACACGCCAACCCGGATGGACCTGCTCCTACGATCGCAATTTTTTTGCCAGTGAATTTGCCAACGGGAATGTGCACGCCTTGTTTGCGGCGCTGATAATGTGTGGTAAATGCTTCCAATGCGCTGGTAGGAACAGGCAGGGATCCTTTCTTGCCTCGCACACATGCTCCTTCGCATAATCTGTCCTGTGGGCATATCCTCCCGCATACTTCTGGCAACGAGCTGGTCTGGCGATAGATCCCGGCTGCTTCGAGGAATTGACCATTCTCTATCAACCACATGGCATAAGATATGTCATTTCCCGCCGGGCAGGTTTTTTGGCATGGTGCTGGATCCGGGCAGTGGATGCAACGGGTGGCTTCGAATAAAGCCCATTCTTCGTCCAGGCGGATAATGGCTTCGTCGAAGTCCTTAACCCGTTCTTTTGCTTCACGCAAAGGCAATCCCCTCGATTCGATCTTCATGCGAATTTTACGATCCACTGACGAAAAATCACGTGTGAGCATTTCGGTCATCGAATACTCCTTAAATGCATCGAGTGCTTCAATTTCATTGATGAAAGGGGAGGAGGGTTTAGTTTTTATTTTTTACAAGTATAGCCAACCGAGATGAGATTCGCTAGTACTTATTAGCACAATTGAGCCAGTAGATTATCCCATTAAACCTGAAAATTATTACAAATTAATTTTCAAGCCGAATCTGATCATCGAACAGATTTATATTCAGATCTAGAACTCGTTTGGGTATTGTTCAATCACGAACATGTGGTTCTATTTAAATTTAACCAGGGTTTTAGCCAAAATTTGCAAGCGCTGGTTGACTTTGTGGAAAATGCTGCCTTCAGGGTAACTTCCATCGGGTTGAATTTGTCCAGCTTGAACACCGGTCAAGACTTCAATTCCATCTTCAATCCTGCTAATGGGCCAGATGTGGAACAATCCGGACCGGGATGCTTCCAGCACTTCTTCCTTAAGCATTAGATTGGTAAGATTGCTTTCTGGGATCAGCACACCCTGGTCACCTGTCAGACCGATCGCTTTGCATACATTGAAATAACCTTCGATCTTGTTGTTAACACCACCTATGGCTTGCACTCGTCCCTTTTGATCGACCGATCCGGTCACAGCCAGCCCTTGCTTGATAGGCAATCCAGAGAGTGCAGACAAGATGGCATATAATTCCGTGCTTGAAGCGCTGTCCCCATCCACACCGGAGTAGCTTTGCTCAAAGACCAGGCGGGCATTAAGGCTGAGTGGTTTGTCCTGGGCGAATTTGTCTGCCAGGAAACCTGCCAGGATCAAGACTCCTTTTGTATGGGTCGGTCCGCTCATTTCTGCTTCCCGTTCAATATTTATGATTCCGGAGCTACCCAGGCTAATGCTGGCGGTGATGCGATTGGGTTGTCCAATGAGCACATCCCCCAGATCCACGATGGATAAACCGTTCACCTGACCAACTTCATCACCACAAATATTGATCTTGATGACACCGCGGGCGATCATCTCTATGATCTTGCCCTGATATAAACTGGAACGGTAATAATGCTCGTTGATCGCCTTATGGATATGCTCGACAGAAATCTGCTTGGCATCCTCCAATTGGGCATAATAATTGGCTTCTCTGACCACATCGCTGATCTCGCCAAATCGTGTAGTGAGTTTTTCCTGGTCATCAGCCAGACGAGAACCATGTTCCACGATACGCGCCACGGCTTTAACATCCATGGGACGCATGGATTCCACTTTGCATAAATGTGCCACAAAATGGGCATAATTAAGTTTATTTTCTTCATTAAGAGGCATGGTTGTATCAAAATCCGCTTTCACTTTGAACAATTCATAAAATTGTTCATCCAGATCCAGCAGCGTTTTATAAATTTCCGGCTTTCCAACCAGGATCACCTTAATGTTGATCGGGATGGCTTGGGGACGCAAACTTTTGGTCGTTGCAAAGCTGATCTTTTCACTCACGTCTTCGATCTGTAGTTCATCGTTGGTAAGTGCTCTTTTTAAGCTCTCCCAAACCAGTGGATTGCGTATAAGGTCGTTTATGGGTAATACGATATAGCCGCCATTAGCTTTATGTAAAGACCCACTGCGGATCAATGTAAAGTCTGTTACTAGGGTACCGAACCGGGCTTCCTGCTCAATTCGACCGAATAAATTATAGTAGGTCGGATTGGGCTCCAAAATAACAGGTGCGCCATTTAGGTCGGAATTGTCCGTGATCACGTTGACCTGGTAGCGCTTTTCAACAGGTTCCACAATTTTGGATGTCATGGCAGGAACAGCCGGTTGCTCTTCTGCTTTGGGCTGAAAATCTTCAAGATGTGTAAGGACATTTCCCAGGATCTGGTCGAGATGAGTCAATACTTCAGAAAGGTCTTTATATTTGGTTTTATAGCTTTCAAACAAATGGTGGATGGCATTCAGAGCGACTTCATTTTCATCCTTTTTTTGCGCTTCCTGGGCATTTTTATCGATCTGCCTGGATTGCCGTAGTGCAGTTTCCACCAGATTTTGTAATTGTTGGTGTTTCTTTTGCAATTCCTCCTTTTCCTGAGTGCTGAGACCCATGAGTTTTTCCTCACTTAGTGGTTTCCCATTCTCAATGGGAATGATCGCCAGACCCATCGAGGTGGCTTGTATTGCGAAGCCTTCTTCCTGGGCAGCCTGATTAAGCTGATTGAGGATTGCCTCTTTTTGGGTCTCAAATCCACGTAAGAGTTTGTCGCTCCGGTTTGCATATTCTTCGCTTTCAAACAGCTGTACAAGATCACGCTTGATCCCACCAATCAGGTTGTTCATATCATTTCGGAAAGCTTCCGCTTTCCCAGCAGGTAATTGAAGTGCTTTAGGATGATAATTATCCCGGAAATTGTTCACATAACACCAGTCTGAAGGTATGGGATCTTTTTTGGCGATCTCCTCAAGGAATCGTTTTATGGCAGTGGTGCGTCCGGTTCCAGGCGATCCGGAAACATAGATGTTGAAGCCTTTTTCCTTTATGCCCATACCAAAATGCAGCGCCCGTACAGCCCTTTCCTGGCCAATGATGGATTGATTGTTGCCAACTTCCTCACTGGACGAGCAATCCAGGGCTTTCGGGTCACAATAATTTCGATATTTGTCAATCGTTAGTTCAGTGATCATGAAGTTGACCTCCCGCTCATATTCCTGCGAAAACAGTGGATCAATTTTCCTTGCCGGGAAGATTCCCTGGCTTGTTCGTATACACCAAGCAACTTGTGGGCTTGATTAATAATATCAAATTCACGTGCCCGAATTCTTGCTGCCTGTCCCATCCTTGCTCTTAATTCCAGGTCAGCAACCAGTATATCAATTTTTTGCCCGAGTGCTTCGGCATCATTTGTTGTCAAAAAACCCTGGATACCATCTTCGAGGACATCCCGGGTTCCGCTCCCATCTACTGCAGCCACAGGCAGACCGGCTGCCATTGCTTCCAGGGTTACCAGACCCTGAGCTTCTGCGACCGAGGCAAAACAAAAAATATCTGCGGCAACCAGGTAATTTCCCACCTTATCAATGTTTACTCCTCCGGGCATCTCAACCCGACCTGCAATTCCGAGGGTTTTAGCTTTGTTTCGTAATTTTTTACGTTCTGAACCATCTCCTAACAACACCAGGCGTACTTTTAAATTTTTTCGCATTACGAAGGCGGCTGCTTCGATCAGGGTATCCCAATTTTTTTCCATTGCAAGTCTTCCGGCAGAGATTAGGACAATGTCATCTCCCCATTTTAATTTCTGTCTTTCAGCCTGGTGATCGAGGCTCTCAAACAAAGGGACATCGATCCCAGTTGGGATTGTAGTGATCTGATCTTCAAAACCGTATTCATCCAACAAAATCTTGCGCAGGCTGTCGCTGGGTGTAATGATATGATGACATTTCTGCAGATAATCACACAGAATATTATCGATCTGATCCTTTATAAAATCCTGTCCAATGGAGCCTGCATAACGGCTGTACTCCCAGTATCGGCTGTGAAACGTAAATACCAGAGGCAGATGATATTTAGCTGAATAGTTGGCAGCTGTTTGCCCCAATAATACCGGATGGTGACTGTGAATGACATCCATTTTTAAGCTTGGGAGGATATGATCGATGCTGGAGGATATGGGTATAACGAATGGCAGGTCGGGAAATTGTGGAATATCCAAGGAAGGATAACGGAAAACAAAAGGTTCTTCATCTTCATATTCTTCCGTATGAGGTGAGAAAATAAAAACGTTATGTCCCAACTCGCTCAATGCCTTTCGAAAAGACTCAACCGAGCGGACTACTCCACTTATGGTTGGACGATAGGCATTGGTATAAAATCCGATATGCATATACCCTCTTTAGTAGAAACTTAACACCAGACTGGTGTTCTTTTAATTCAATTGTACCCTTTCTTGAAAGGGTGGTGTATTCGACAGGCATTAAAACTCCAAATTTGGACTCATTTTCCCTGAAACCCTTGACATATAGACGATTATCTATATAATAATATATAGACGAGTATCGATATGACAGACATAGACCCAGTTCTTTTTGCGAAAGCCCTGGCAGATGCCACCCGGCAGCAGATCATGAAGCTCTGCTGTTGTAAATGGTTGTCCGTATCCGAGATTGTTGAACAAATAGAAGTTTCCCAGCCGACGGTATCGCACCACCTTGCCATTTTACGCAATGCAGGATTGGTGGAAACCCGCCAGGAAGGCAAGCAGATCTTCTATACGCTGGATCAGGATAAAGTTGCCACTTGCTGCGGAAATCTGGTGTTCAAGTTTGCCCCCGATAGTAATATTGCAGTAATAAATATTCCTGAAGAAAATAAATGAATTAATGATATGAAAACATGTTCAATTTTTATTGCTCTAATCCATAGATAGATGTCTATATGAAAGAAAAATAAAGATGGAATCAACCTTCAATCCAATTCATGAGATCGTACGTGAACATTATGCACAGGCTGCCCGTTCAGCTTCTTCTTGTTGTTCCCATTCCTCCAAATTATATCCAGCTGAGCTTGTGACAGAAATTCCTTCGGATATCAGCGACTTCAGCCTTGGTTGTGGTAACCCGATCGAGGCAGCCGCGCTCACACCTGGAGAGATCGTGTTGGATCTGGGATCAGGAGGAGGTCTGGATTGTTTCCTCTCTGCCCGCAGGGTGGGAGTTGAAGGACATGTCATTGGTGTAGATATGACACCTGAAATGATCGCACGCTCACAATCGAATGCTTCCCGGCTCAAAATTTCTAATGTGGAATTTCGTGAAGGTTACCTTGAAGAAATGCCGGTTGATGCTGGCAGTGTTGACGTGGTCATTTCCAATTGTGTCATAAATTTATCGCCGGATAAACCTCAGGTCTTCTCTGAGATCTTTAGGGTTCTCAAACCAGGCGGACGGATTGCTGTTTCGGACATCGTCACGAACGGGTTATTGCCTGAATCCATTCGCAATGATATGAATGCCTGGGGAGCCTGCGTTGCAGGTGCTCTGGACATGAAAGATTATTATCTCGGATTGCAGGATGCCGGTTTCGAGCAGATCAGCATAAAACCAAAAACCGGGTCAGACCAATTTTTACAGATCATGCCTGTTGGGCAGCCATTTTCTGCGATCATAACCGCTTTCAAACCTGCTTTAACAAAACCTTAGGGAGACTAACATTCATGATCGAATTTGGATCCATCACCTCTTTACCAAAAGTGACCAGGACAACAAATCATATAACCTGGGCCAATAAATGGGATCATTTTCTGGTGCGTGCCGGTTATAAACGCAGCCAGCATCGTGTCGAACCCGGTTTGTTTTCCATCGGGAACCCGACCTCTGATTCCCCTGTTTTTGTGACCGCAAATTACACACTCAGTTTTGATGCCTTGCGCTCAAATCTGGTCGGGATTGATGCATATATACTGGTGCTTGATACCAATGGCGTCAATGTTTGGTGCGCGGCTGGCAAAAAAACATTTAGCACGGAAGAGATCGTGTTAAAGATTATTTCCACGCAGCTAAAAAAAGTTGTTAACCGGCATGTTTTGATCCTGCCCCAATTGGGTGCGCCGGGTGTTTCCGCTCATGAAGTAAAACAACGGACAGGTTTCAAAGTGGAATACGGTCCTGTGCGGGCTTCCGACCTGCTTGAATATCTAAGAACCCATCAGGCCACACCTTCCATGCGTCAGGTTAATTTTTCCTTGCGTGATCGGATGGTGTTGATCCTGGTGGATTTTATGCGACTTCTCCCGCCTTTTCTTCTAGCTGCGTTGATCTTTTATTTCTTATTCGGAGGAACTCTTCCGGCTCTAGCTGTGATTGCAGCGTTGATTTCGGCTGTAGTATTATTCCCCATCTTGTTGCCCTGGCTGCCTACGCATAATTTCAGCAGTAAAGGTTTCTTTCTGGGTTTTTTGACCGCATTACCGTTTTTGGTTTCAGTTTTCTTTCAACATCCAGGGTGGCCATGGTTCCGTCAAATTGGGCAGGGCTTTGCTTATTTGCTCACCATTCCATCAGTCGTGGCATTCATCGCGCTTAATTTCACCGGTTCGACAACTTTTACATCAAAGACCGGAGTTCGCCGGGAGATGTTTGCTTATCTGCCTGCCATGGCATGGACCTTTGGCGCAGGCATTATACTGACCATCGTTCTGGCTTTCGTTCGATAAGAAAGCGATTATTGGAGAAATACTATGTTTGATGCTTATTCAGTTAACACCCTGGTGTATGATGCGGAACAGTGCAATGGCTGTGGGATGTGTGTGGTTGTTTGCCCGCATGCGGTATTTGAGATGAATAACCGTAAAGCCCGAATGGTCAGGCAATTGGCTTGCATGGAATGTGGCGCATGTCAATTGAATTGTGTCACCGGCGCGATTAAAGTGGATAGTGGCGTGGGTTGCGCCAATGCCATGATCCGGGCTGCCCTGCTGGGTTTACCGGAAGCTGAATGTAAATGTAGTTAAACGTTTTTGTAATCCTGGCTTGCTTGACAGCCAAACACAAACAGAGTATAAAAGATACCGACCAGTCGGTATCTTTTATTTGAGGAGTAATTTTATGCAACATCGCAGTGAAGAAACGCAAGCACGAATACTGGATGCCGCTATCAGGCGTTTTTCAATATCCGGGTTTGACGGTGCAAGCGTGGATGAGATCTGCTCGGATGCTGGTGTCAGCAAAGGCGCTTTTTATCATCATTTTTCCACCAAGCAGGCTGTTTTTCTGGCATTATTGAATGGCTGGTTGGGTACGATCGATGCAGGCTTAAAAGCTGTTCGCCAGGAAACAGTTCCGCAAACTTTGTTGCATATGACAGGCATGCTGCCAGCCATTTTTGCCAGTGCTGATGACCGCTTGCCCATGTTTCTGGAATTCTGGCTGCAAGCCAGCCGCGATGAGACCGTCCACGAGGCGATGATTGCACCTTACCGATATTTTACAGATTATTTCACCAGTTTAATTGAGACAGGTATTTCCGAGGGTTCACTCAAAGAGGTGGATCCTGAAATCATCTCCCAGGCAATTTTATCCATTGCCATTGGAACTTTGTTGCAAGGTTTACTCGATCCGGATCGTACGAATTGGTCCATGGTGGCGGAGCAGAGCATCCAGGCATTGTTGGTTGGTGTGATAAAAAGTGACGATTAAAAAATAAGGAGTAATAAAATGATCTTAGTTACAGGCGCAACCGGTCATATCGGTAATGTGCTGATCAGGCAACTTCTGGAAAAAGGTGAAAAAGTACGCGCTTTGATATGGAAAGGGGAAGATACCACGCCGATCCAGGATCTGCAGGTTGAAAAAGTGGAGGGAGATGTGCTGGACCTGCCAAGTCTTGAAATTGCTTTCAATGGGGTTGATATTGTTTATCATCTGGCAGGGATCATTTCCATCATGCCGGGAAATAATCCTAATGTATGGAAAGTAAATGTGCAAGGCACGCGTAATGTGCTCCAGGTGGCTAGGCAGTCAGGCATTCGTCGCCTGGTCTATACTAGCTCCATTCATGCCATTGCCCGTGCACCGCATGGTGTCCAGATCGACGAATCATTGCCATTTGATATGAATAATCCTTATGGTGCCTATGACCGCTCAAAAGCTGAAGCCTCACTGGATGTTCAAAAAGCCAGCAAATCCGGTCTGGATGCAGTCATCGTTTGCCCGACCGGGGTGATCGGTCCCTATGATTTCCGGCGCTCAGAAATGGGTAATGTCATTTTTGATGCAGCCAGGCGTAAGACCGCCCTGTATGTAGATGGAGCTTATGATTTTGTCGATGTGCGGGATGTTGCTGATGGGTTGATCAAGGCTGGCGAACATGGTCGCAGCGGTGAAAGCTATATCCTTTCCGGACAAAAGATCTCTGTTCGCTACCTGCTGGAGACTGTGCGCGAAGTGACCGGTTATGCCTTCCCTAAGATAAAGATACCATTCAACCTTGCAGAAGCAACCTCCCGTTTTATGCCCGCATACTATAATTGGCGAAAAACAAAACCGAAATTCACGCCATACTCATTGGAAGTATTGCAGAGTAATTCGGATATCAGTCATGCCAAGGCTGCCCGCGAGCTGGGATATAAATCGCGGCCAATATATGCCAGTATTACGGATACCGTCCGCTGGTTTCTTGAAAATTATGTTCTGTTGTTTGCCAGGAAAAGAGCTTGATGGGTATAAAGAAAAGTTCAACGACCGAAAAAGTCAGATTGGCTTTGATTACAGGAGCTTCCAGTGGGATTGGGGCTGCAACAGCCCGTACCTTGTCCCAAAAAGGTTTTCATGTTTTCCTGACGGCACGCCGCCAGGAGCGTTTGCTTGCTTTGAGGTCTGAAATTGAGGCAGATGGAGGAAAGGTCGATATCTTTACTGCCGATCTGACGTGCGAAGAAGAACGAAGATTATTATTTAACAAAGTTCACGAATTGGATGAACCTATCGACCTCCTGGTGAACAATGCCGGATCAGGCTGGTATGGGTACTATACCGAAATGCCCTGGGAAACTGCCAGGGAAATGATGTCCCTGAATATTTCAGCCTGTGTTCATCTCACCAGCTTATTTTTACCTGGTATGAGGGTACGCGGGTATGGACATATAATTAACATAGGTTCCATCGCGGGGAGTTTTCCGAATCAGGGCGTGGCAATTTACAGTGCAACCAAGTCCTTCCTGGATGCTTTTACGTCTGTCTTATTTCGGGAATTCAACGGCACCCGCATACATATCAGTATAGTTCGTGCCGGACCAGTGGTCACAGAATTTTGCGAATCAGCTTCTTCACGAACCGGTGGCAGACATCTCCCGACCGAGTACATTGGTGTGTCAGCGGAAAAAGTGGCACGCTGCATTTGGGATCTCTTCAAGCGACCCCGTAAGGTTGTTTATGTGCCGGGATATTTGCGGATAACTCCCTGGTTGGAATTTAACTTCGGCTGGTTGGTGGATAGGTTGGGACCTCTATTATTGAAATATCGTACCCGTTAACCACCGATTTGGTTCATGACCCGGTTTTGGGCGATCTCGCCATCAGCCAACCCATGTCCCCAGGGTTTGTTCCAAACCGCATCTAAGATCAGGTCTCTGATTTCGATCTCGGTTGCACCAGAACGCAGGGGAGACAAAAGATCAATTTCATACTCCCGTAAAAGGCACATTCTTAGAATCCCATCTGCAGTCAGGCGGGCGCGTGTACAATCCGAACAGAAGGGTTGAGTGACTGATGAGATGAAACCGATATCTCCTTTTGCCCCGGGAATATGGAAAAGCCTGGCTTCCCCATCCAGTTCCCCTCCATTCACTATTTCCAACATGCCAACTTCTGCCTCCACAAGAGCTTTGATCTGGGCAGCAGTAATGATCTGGTTCAATTGAAAATCAGTTGCCCCCCCGAATGGCATCATTTCTATAAAGCGCACTTGCCACGCGTTGGTAATTGTTAGGCGTGCCAGGTCTGCTACCTCGTCCTCATTATAGCCACCCACCACGACAGCATTGATCTTTACCGGGATCAGTCCGGCCGATTCAGCCGCCAATATTCCTTCCCAAACATCTTCCATGTCTCCCCAACGTGTCAGTCTCTTGAACCGGGCTGGGTTCAAACTGTCCAGACTGATGTTTACCCGCTTCAGTCCGGCATTAGCTAAGGGCTTGGCCAGACGTGGCAGCAAGACGCCATTGGTCGTCATCGTTACAGTTTCTATTCCAGGGATTTCCACGATCCCGCGCACAATATCAACGACATTTGCCCGGATGGTTGGTTCTCCACCGGTTAATCGGATTTTGTGAAAACCCAGGTTTGCGAACAAACGTGTGAAGAAAAGAATTTCATCATCTTGCATCAATTCGGCATTCGGTCTGAAGGTCATGTCTTCAGGCATGCAATAAAGGCAGCGCAGGTTGCAATGATCCGTCAGACTTATCCGCAAGTAAGAAATTCTTCTACCAAAGCGATCAAACGACATGATACCTCATTTTTATCGATCTTTATCTCATCTAAATATCTTTGGGGTGAGGATTTCCAGGAAACTCCGTCTCCACTACATCTCCAACTTCCCCTTCTATTTAGAATGGGAATAAAAAGAATATAAGTTTTTCATTATATCAATAATTATCGATGTATAAATTAAACGACAATTAGAGTCCAATTTATAACATTTGCGATATAACTTTCAAAGAAATAATTCTTGAATGGTTTCGTCCATCTGATATTTTCACTCATTTTATCCACGCTAATTCCCATAGGATCCTATGATTGTTCTGCTAAAGTCAGGGTTTGAGGTTTAGGTACAAGGACATGCCTTACGCCTAAAACCCATAAAAAATTTTTCTGCGCCTTAGATAAGAGATGGGGGATGGGGGACTTTGACATCCAGGACCTTTGGGGGCACCCTGAGAATCTTTCTTCCCATAAGAAATACTTGGTTTCACTTGTGATAAACTAGAAAGATGAGACGATTTCTGGCTATCTTTATTCATCGATTTGATTCAATCTTAATAAAATTAATAAAGCCACCCTGGTTAATAATTACAGCTTGTATCCTTGCTTATGGAATACTTATTCCATGGTTGGGATTATATTCCGATGATTGGATTTATTTATCCGCATTTCATAAGTTCGGTTTTGAGGGTTTAACCAGATACTTTTCCACTAATCGACCAGTATGGGGATTGCTATATCAAATGACGTTTCCCATTATTGGAATTACTCCCTGGCATTGGCATGTTTTTGGTTTATTCTGGCACACGGCTGCAGCTATCTCCCTCTGGTGGTTGATTAGGTTGATCTGGCCGAAGCATAAGGATCCTGCCCTTTGGGCAGGATTGTTGTTTGCAGTCTACCCGGGTTTTGTGCTTCAACCCATTTCAATAACTTTTGGGCATATTTTTCTGGTTTATACAGCTTACTTTTTGTCAACGTGTTTTCTGATTCTTGCTTACCAGCATCCCAAAAGATTCTGGCTGTTTACATTTATTGCTTTGTTAACATCGGCAATCAACTTGCTTTGCATGGAGTATTTTTTGTTATTGCACCTTTTGCAGCCGGTTGTTTTATTCTTCGTTTTCCAACAAGAAACTCCAGAAATTCACCTGCATTTGAAACTTGTCATTAAAGCCTGGTGGCCTTATTTTATTCTCTTTTCAGGAAATTTAATCTGGCGAACAGTTTTCTTTAAATACCAGACCCATAATTATGGATATTTATTTCTTGATCGGATTTATTATGATCCAGGTATGGCTTTGATTTATTTAATCAAGACCATGCTTAAAGATTTGTGGAATACAAGTGTCGTTGCCTGGATCAGAGTATTTAAAATGCCATTTTCTCTCGAAGGGAATAAGATCGACTTTGTTTATTTGGTGGTCTCACTGGCAGCTGCATTATTCTTTTTTATTTTCATCCTTAGGTGCAGTCAGTGGTCTCAAAACGACCAGGATGAAAAAGGTCAGGTATGGCAAATGCTGGCATTGGGCACTCTGGCATTATTCATTGCAGGTGCTCCATTCTGGCTCACAGAGTTGAATGTGAGCCAGACAGGTTTTAGTTCGCGGTTTAGTCTCCCTTTCATTTTCGGTGCTGTTTTGGTTCTAAGTAGTATTTTGTATAAGGTCCGAAAACTTCGCTGGGTTGTTTCAACTTTTCTTGCGATTACCATCGGTTTATCGATTGGATACCAGTTTCAAATAATTAATGATTTCCGTCGTGAATGGATCGTGCAAAAGAATCTTCTTTGGCAATTAGCTTGGCGCATACCCGATCTTGAACCAGGCACGACGATTTTTATTTCAGAAATGCCAAAAACCCAGCATATCTCCCATACCATTTTATCTTCCATGGTGGATTGGAATTTTAAGCCTGAACCTACTTCCCGACAAATGGACTATGGAGTTTACTATCCGGGTGAGATAATAAAGAATATAGATATTACCCTGAAGCCTGAAACGCCTTTTCAATTCGATCACTTGGGAGCAGTTTTTAATGGAAATACCAGTAAGAACATCACCATCCTGTTTTCAAAAGATGACTCACTAATTGTAAATTGTGCTCATGTAATCTCATCTTTTTTGGCTAAAAACAACCCTTCTCTTTCAAATGAAGAAGAAAGCATGGCATTATTGTCCGATCCTGGTTTGATTGATTCTAATAACGTATTTGATTCAAATCAATTATTTCCCGAAATATTTGGAAACGAGCCAGAGCCAACGCATTGCTATTATTTTGAAAAAGTTGATCTGGCGAATCAACAACATAATTGGCAGCTTGCGATCGAAATCTTCAACAGGGGAACAATCAATGGAGACTCGAATTGGGTCGATACAGAACTAGTACCGATTATTGAATCATATGCTCATCTTGGCGAGTGGGAAAAAGCTTATTCGTATAGCATTGTAATGGCATCACGCTCTTATTACCCGGTCTCAACGGTAATATGTGCTATGTGGAATGAACTTGCTACGAATACACCCGATGGGTTAACAAAGCACGGTTCTCTTAAAGCGATCTCAGTCCAATTTGGATGTCAATTCTAGAAGTTTTCCAAATGAGGCTATGGAAGTTCTCGGTAGCGTAGATGCACACACCTTATTAGGTCGCCTTTATATTTTCAAGATTAATCATTCATTTATAATTCCATGGGGAAACACAGGTTCAAATTTTTACCGAATTACTAAAAATCATTGTGGTAACTGAATTCTTCTTTTTATTTATTTTTAATTAATTTTTATTTGCTATTGGGATTTATTAACTAGATTTGTGGAATTTCTAAAGTAGGATCTTCATCCTGATCAATCACAATTCCATACAAACAGACATCTGAAAAATTCCGAAAGGATATCCAGGCGTTTATTAATCCGGTATTGGGTTGATGGTGGATGTGATTGCGTTCTTAAATAATTCTAATTATTCTTCTCTCTCCAGGGTGTGTGTAAGATGTTCTGATCTTAAGAATTTTAGACAAAGAGAAAACCATGATATAGAGGGTGTTTAGAAAAGGTTAGTTTCAAGACAAAGAACCTGAATTCAAGGTTTGGGTGAAGGAAAATGCTCAGAAATACACCATGAAATTTGAACAAAGGGTAAAAAGGGCATGATTTTGAC
>Ga0172370_10000338_pt1 | contig 72567 bp, 70 predicted proteins | sample LakKiv5m_FD_114538 | JGI IMG/M metagenome (GOLD analysis project Ga0172370, IMG submission 114538) | Freshwater microbial communities from Kabuno Bay, South-Kivu, Congo - kab_022012_11.5m | ecosystem: Environmental > Aquatic > Freshwater > Lake | place: Democratic Republic of the Congo... | reverse complement strand
TCCTTTTTGTTTTAAGTTTTTTCTGTTAATTAAACTTAATCTTTTTTTCAAAAATCGAGTCTCTTCTTTTTTTTATTTCAACTAACTTTTAATTTAAGTCCATACGCCTTTTCGATGATTAAAAATAGTTCATTCTTAAAATCAATTTAAAAGGTTTATAAATATTACAACCTTAAAATTTCCTTAAAAAGCAAATACTTCTAGTAAACATGACAGAACTAACATGATTACTGCATATTAGGTCAGATTTCTTCATTTATTTGCTTACGAGAAGATGGATAAATCAAAAAGAACAGAGCGAGTAAACGAAAATAAAAAAATCAATAAGTTTCATCCAACATTGTTTACACTAACAATAGTTGTAAAATATTTAAATGATACTTTGGGTTTTGATTTGCACTATTTCGTTATTCTACATTAAACTCTTGGATGTGCTTTAACCCAGTTTTTTATATACTCTATTGTTTGTGTGGTTGTGGCTCCGGGTGTAAACAGTTCACCAACTCCCATTTGTTGAAGTTTCTGAATATCTTCATCGGGAATAATTCCACCTCCGGTTAGGAGAACGTCATCCATTTCTTTTGCCTTCATCAACGAAAGAATTTTCGGAAATACCGTCATATGTGCACCGGACAGAATACTAATTCCAATTGCATCTACGTCTTCTTGCAATGCGGCTTCAACAATCATCTCCGGTGTTTGCCTCAAACCCGTATAAATAACTTCCATTCCGGCATCGCGAAGCGCAGCGGCTATTACTTTCGCCCCTCTATCGTGACCATCAAGTCCGGCCTTCGCAATAAGCACACGAATTTTTCTTTCCATAAATTTTCCTTTAATCAAAAATTGATGACTTTATCTTTTGGGCAATTACTCCCATATCGTTGTTTCCGTATTTCTTCAATTCCATTTTAAATTTGTACCCGTCGGAAGCGAAGCGGGGAATAATGTGAAAATGACAATGGAAAACCGACTGCCCGGCCGCTTTCCCGTTATTTGAGAGAATGTTGTAACCGTCGGCATGCAAACCGCTTATGATGCCTCCGGTCATTTTTTTTATGACGGAGAACATCCCGTTGATTTGCTCTTCCGGTACATCGAGAAAATTATCGTAATGAAATTTTGGGATTACCAAGGTGTGTCCGTAATTGAAAGGATTAATATCGAGAAAGGATAGGATATAATGATCTTCATAAAGTATTTCCGCCGAAGCCGTTTTTTGTACAATATCACAAAAGATACATTTCATAAATCTTTAAGCTCTTATTTCTAATTTAGCAAATATTTCCTCTTTTGTGAAAAGATTCCAAATAATCCTCCGGTGTGAATAAAAAGTGTTTTAGACTTTTTGCTTTTTAGGCTTTGGTCATAAAATGCCGCAAATGCTTTTCCGGTATAGGTTGGATCGAGAACGATTCCCGTTTCTATTGCTAATTTTTTAATCAATTTTATTTTATCATCACTTATACTTTTGTAGCCTTCTTCGGAATAACCGTCCACAATCTGAAGCAGTTCTTCGTTTAGCGCGATGGGAATTTTGAATCGATTAATCGCATCATGAGCAAGCGTAACTATTTTATCGCGTATAACTTTTTCGGAATACAAAACGTTAACTGCCTTAATTGTGATATCGAGTCCATACAGTTGTGCCCCAATTAATAATCCGGCCGAAGTTCCACCGGAACCCGAAGCGGTTAGAATGGAATTGCAATGCTGGAATATCTGTTGTTGTTTCATTTCCGCAAATGCTTGAATGTAGCCCCAAATTCCGAGTGCCGACGAACCTCCTTCGGGAATAATGTAGACGCGCTTTCCTTTTCGCTCAAACTTTTTTTGTGCTTTGAGCATTACCATATTTGCGTTATCAAATTCTTTTTTCGAAAGGTATTCGATCTCGCATCCAAGTATTTTATCAAGAAAAAGATTCCCCTCATTTTTACTTTTTTCATTTCCCCAGAGAAATAATCTTGTTTTCATTCCCAAGGACGCCGCCGCAAAAGCTGTTGCACGTGCGTGATTCGACTGCTCTCCTCCGCAGGTGAAAACGTATTCAGCTTTTTCTTTTTTAGCCTGATAAAGAAGATACTCCAACTTTCTGATTTTATTGCCGGAAGTTTCGGTTCCGGTAAAATCGTCCCGCTTTATGTAAAATGATTTATTCTCGAAAGTAATTTTTTGGATGGGGGTTGGGAGATTGGCAAGAAGAATTCGTTTAGGAAATACTCGTGAACTCATCTCTCTTTTCTTCGTATTAGTTTTTTATAATAAGCTTTCGCCTGTTCCAAATCTTCTCTCGTATCAACCGAAAAACTTTCGAATTCAGTCTCAACCACTTTTATTTTTATTCCATTCTCAAGCATGCGTAATTGTTCAAGTTTTTCAGTCTGCTCCAAATCGGTTGGCGGGAGAGAAGTAAATTTCAGAAGCGTATTCCTCCGGTAGACATAAAGTCCGACATGTTTATAAATCTCTACCATTTTTAGTCCCTCGGAAAGTGAAGACGCGTCTCTTACGAAAGGAATGGGAGAACGGGAAAAATAAAGAGCGAAGCTTTGGTAATCGAAAACTACTTTCACAACCGAAGGTGCTTTCAATTCTTGCAAAGAAGTAATTCTTTTAGCCAATGTTGAAACTGTAATTTTGGGATCGAAAAGAAGCGGTTCAATTGCTTCATCAATCATTCTTCCGGGAATAAACGGTTCATCTCCCTGAATATTTACAAAAATTTCCGCGGAAGGAAGTTTCTTTGCCACATAAGCGATTCTATCGGAACCGGTTGAGATATCTTTTGGTGTCATTACTACATCAGCACCGAAAGATTTTGCAGCTTCGGCTACCCGTTCATCATCAACAGCAATGATTATTTTATGTAATAAATTGGCGCTTGAAGCTGATTCAAACGTATGTTGAAGCATCGGTTTATTCCCGATCAATGCAAGCGGTTTACCATAAAGGCGGGTGGAAGAAAATCTTGCGGGTATGATGCCAACAATCATTGTTTAATTCCTCGCTTTGTTATCCTATAACTTTCGGAACCTTGAAAAATTCTTCGTCTTTATCCGGAGCGTTTTTAAGCGCTTGTTCTCTTGGTGTTGAAGGTTTTAAAACATCCTCACGAAAAACATTTTTTACCTCTAAAGGATGGGCAAGCGGTTCCACGTTTGTGGTATCAAGCTCATTTAATTTATCCATATGAAGCAGAATTTGATTCATCTCCGAAGTCAGATGGTCAATTTCATTTTCGGTAAATGCCAACCGGGCCAGTTCCGCAATTTTTTCAACTTCTTTTTTAGTTACAGCCATGCTTAATCCTTTTTATTTGCAATGATAATCTGACGAACTTTTTCCATTAGTTCTTTTTCGTCATTACGACCCATATTTTCGGTATTAATTGGTTTATCATAATGCACGTGAATGGTGCCTGAATTAATTCTCAATTTCCCTTTCGGCATTATAGAAGACGCGCCGCTGATTGAGACAGGAATAATCGGAAATCCGACTCGCGAAGCAAGATAAAACGCTCCCCGTTTAAATGGCTGCACTTCACCTGTTTTACTTCTTGTTCCTTCCGCAAAAACCAAAACGGAAATACCTTTTTCCGAGATTGTTTTCTTTGCTCTGTCGAGACTTTCCATCGCTTTATCGGCTTTTTTTCTATCGATAACAATGTAAGGACCGGCTACCAAAGCCCAACCGAAAAAAGGAATTTTTGCCAGCTCCTTTTTAAATATCATAACAGCATTATCGGGAAATGAGGCCTGCATTGCCAAAATGTCAAACATGCTTGAGTGATTTGAAACGTATACGTATGGTTTTGATCTATCGAAATTTTCGAGTCCACTTGTTGTAAGTTTAATACCGCTGAGAAAGAGCCCGCCGTTCGAAAGAATGCGTGATATTAGGAAATATGTTTTGCGTGTAGGATCTAAAAATGCTGAGATAAGTGCGGCTATGGAACAGAGTAGCAGCAAAAGTCCTACACCAAATAATTTCAAATAGGTTATCATAAATTCCCTGCTTCAGTCGTTGTTAAAATTGATTGAATAGCGCTCTTCCTTTTATTGATTGAGGGATGACTGTAAAAGAACCATTCAACAAATGGATGTGGGTCGCGGTCGCCAAGATTTTGCTCAGTCAGTTTATCAAGCGTTCCGATGAACGCTTCACTTTTGTTCGTAGTGTTCACCGCATAAGCATCGGCTTCGTATTCGAATTTACGTGAAATATAATTTGAGATTGGCTGCATACAAACTGAGATGCCCATCCCCCAAAGCATCAAAACCGGAAGTACCCAAAGTTGTGTTTGCTGCGTGGCACCAAAGTAGCTCAATGACCACCGGTAGCCGGCGGCAATCAAATAAAGTGTGATAAAACTGGAAATGGTACCGATAAAAATATTTTTAATAATATGCTTTTTCTTGTAGTGACCAAACTCGTGAGCCAGAACGGTTTCAACTTCATCCATTGTATAATTTTCAAGTAAGGTATCAGCCAATAAAACTCTTTTCGATTTTCCCAATCCGGTAAACGCCGCGTTCGCTTTCTTAGTTGTTTTACTCATATTGAACGAAAAAACGTTTTCAACTTTCATTCCTGCTCCGGTTGCTAATCGCATTATCTTTTCTTTCAATTCGACATTCTCAATAGGAGCAATTTTATAAAAAAGAGGCAGGATAAACACCGGAACAATTTTAGCTAAAACCACTGAAACAACGAAGAGAAATACGGCAAACGGCAGCCACCAATTATTGCCAAATGATTTCATTAAATAAAAAAAAGCAAGAAGAATAGGAATTCCAATTACCAGCGAAACCAATATTCCTTTTGTCGATTCCCAACCCCATTGCAAAAATGTTTGATTGGAAAGATTATACTTTTGCTCCAGATAAAATCCACCATAAACTGAAAATGGAGAAAAGAGAATTGCCAAACCAACTCCGGATGCCAGAGTGTAGAGCAGCAGTCTGGCATATTCATTTATGGCGAAGGTATCCAAAGAAGCGTCAAGCAAACGGCTTAGTCCCGACTTCACAAACACGAAGAGGAGAACAAACGTTAAAACACTTTCTCCGATGCTTAAAGCAAGTTTTGTATTATTATATTTTTTGGAATTCATATTTAAAAGATAAAGAGAGGGGGAAAGGATTGCAAAAGGAAAAGTAAAGGGCTCATCCTTGAAAAATGAGCCCATACGTGAAATTTATTTTGAATGTGCGCCGCAGCCTTCGGTAGCATCCTCACAGCATCCTTTTTCTGCTGATTTGCATGCTTTTTTGTCGGCTTTCTTGGTTGTTTTTGCAGCTTCTTTTTTAGGTGCAGGTGCTGTTGCAGTGGCGGCGGGTTTCTCCTTTTTTTGCGGAGTTGACTGCGCTTGCGCACCTAATGACACAACAAATAAAAACATCATACTTAAAACGATATGCTTCATAAACGTCCTATCAATTAATAAAAAAGTATTGATTAAGAATTTGATGCACCAATTTACGCATCTTGGCAAAAAGAACAAGCTCAATTTTTGCTTAAATAATACCGATTGTGTGGGATTCCAGCCAGCCGATTTTCCCATCAGTAAGCCTGATTTTAGCCCAGCCTTCAAGATTGTCTTCAACTTTAACTTTTATTCCTTCGTGCAGGATAAATGCGTCTGAGCTTTTGGCATCCGGTGAAGATTTTACATTAACCACTTGGTTTAATACCACACCATACTTTACAGTAGAAAGTTGATTTTGCTTGGTTGTGTAAAGAGCAAGACTTAAGAGAAAGAACGACAGAAACATAATTCCACTGAAGAAGGAATATTTTTTCATCATGACTTTCTTGGCCGTAAAAAAGAGTCCTGAAGAAATCAGCAGCAGCAAATAAAAAATAAAGAGTTCAACTTTCCATCCTTTAGGTGTAAGCAGCGACTCAAAAGCTTCCCACCAGGTAAAAAGAAAGAATTTAGGAACGATATCCACTTTGTCAACAATTTTTGAATTTGCTACAGCTAGATTGTGGAGGATATCTTCGTCTCCCGGAGTAATCTGAAGAGCTTTTTCGTAATTGAGAATGGACATGCCAAAATTTCCGGTTCTGTAGTAAGCGTTCCCTAAATTGTAAAAGAGTGAAGCGCCTGAATACCCTTGATGAAGTACGGAATCGTACAACGCAATGGATTCTTTGTAATCGCCAACTTTGTATAAATGATTGGCTTCTTTCAATTGACTGACAGAAGGCTGTGAATATCCGACGGCGGTAAGGATCAAAAGAAGAAGAATGAATTTTATTTTCACTTCTTTCCTCCTTTCAACAAAATCTGATCTTCAAGCGCTGCGATAAGAGCGGCTGTCCGGTTGTACAAGTGATTCATATCTTCAATAATATTTGAAGGAGGAGCGAATCGAATGAACTCACATTTCTCCAATATTGCTTTTAACTCTTCGATAAATTGGTCATCCGTACGGAGTGTTATCAACTTGTTCACCGCTGTTTCAACTGTAAAGTCAGCTTTGTTAATCGAAAGTTTATCTTCCAAATACCCAAAAATTGCTTGAGATATTTCGGTATAAAAAAGCGAATCGTTTTTTTCTTTGAGATACTTCGATGCGGTTTTCAAACGTGATTTCGCAATTTTTTCAGCACGAAGATTTTTCAATAAAGCGATGTTCCCGGATAATTTTTCTTCTTTTCGTTTCCAGAAAAGGAAGAGAAGTAATCCCAAAAGCGGAATTGAATAAACTACCACTGTGACAATCATTGATTCTTCAGAAGAGATGTGCGCTTTCGTTACATCGTCAAAATTACTTTTGATGAATCGAATATCCTGCCCAAGCAGTTTAATCTCTTCCTTCGATAGACCGCTATTTCCGCCACCGGTGTACTCAGCACTACCTTGTTCCACCTGAATCGAATACGGCTGCGAGGAAGCGGTTTCATACGTACGTTTCTTCGGATTGAAGAATGTAAAAAGCATCGCCGGAATTTCAAACTGCCCGGCAACTCTTGGGATTAAAAGCATCTCAAAACTTTTTCTACCGCTTATTACGCCACCACGGGAGATATCTGATGTTATTTTGGGCTCATATTTTTCAAATCCGTTCGGGACTTGCAACGCCGGCATATCAAGCAGACTGATGTTTCCTTCGCCGCTGAGCGTCACTTTCAGAGTGATTGGTTCATTTTGTTTAACAGACTTTTTATCAATTGAACTTTGAAGCGAATAATCTCCAACAGCACCCGCAAACGAGGATAACGACGTTGACGGAAGTGGAAGTACTTTTATTTTTACGGTATTGGATTTGGCTGTATACTCAACCGTTTCGGTTCTGCCAAAAAACGGGTCGTCAAAAAAATCATCAAACGGATTATTGGATGTCCGCTTCCGTTGAACCATCACCGGGATTTTTAATTCAAACGGCGTAACGGATAATTCACCTGTTTGCGTCGGAAACAGCGCTGCGCGTTTAAGAACAGCAACATTGAAAAGTTTTCCGTCATAATTCTCTCGAGAAAAATTTATTTGATTTGCTGTTTCAATTTCTTCAGACCAAAATCCTTGATATCCCGGAAGCTTGGAAATTTGCGGAGCTTGAATATTCAAACGGGTATACAGTTTGTACGTTACGGTTACTTGCTCTCCTTGGTAAACTGAATTTCGATCAACAATAGCACGGATGAAAACATTGTCCCCGATTTCTTTTGTAGAAACACCGGAAGAATTTTGAGCTTGCCGTGAAGCCGTATTTCCGCCTCCCCCGCTCCCTTTTACAACTTCAATAACAAGCGGATCGGTTTTTAACGATTGCCCTTTTACCGTTACAGAAGCACTTCCGATCGTAAACTTTCCGAGTGATCTTCCTTGTAAGTAGTAAGAAAATGTCCGCGATCCCGAAACCGCGCCATTGATAATTTGCATGCTTGAAGATTGATTTGGACCGGAGAGGACAAGAAAATCTTTGAAACCTGGAGGTTGATAATTCGTTATTGAATTCATGTCTGTACCGGAATACGTAAACGAAACCTCAAACTGCTCTCCCTCTCCAACTCTGGTGCTGCTGCTGGAGGCGGTAAACGACTGACCAAGTATCCATGCCGGGAAAAGCACGAACACGAGCAACCATGAATATGAAGGTTTATTAAAATTCATATAACTTAACTCTACAGTTACCTGAAGTATACATTAACTACCAATCTTTTTCAACTTTAACACGTTCGCCAACTTTTTTACGAAGTTTCTTCTGCATATCCTTTTCATTATCCTTTAATGCATTTAAAATTTGCTGAGCCTGTTCTTTTGACATTTTTGGTTGTTGTCTCTGCTGCTGTTGTTTTTGCTGATCTTGCTTATCTTTATTCTGATCCTGCTGATTTTGCTTCTCATTTTGCTTTTGACCTTTGTTATCTTTATTCTGTTTGTCGTTCTGCTTATCCTTGCTCTTATCCTTTTTATCGTCTTTATTTTTATCGTTCTGCTTGTTCTGTTGTTTCTGCTTATTCTCTTCTTCTCTTAATTTTTTGATGGCATAAGAGAGGTTGTACTTTGCGTCTTCATCTTTCGGATTCATCTTTAATGAATTTTTATATGCTTCAATACTTTCTTTTAATTGATTTCCATCAAGCAGTGTGTTACCGATATTATAATAAGCTTTTCCTTTTAAATCCTTGTCCTTCGTTTTGGATAACGCAGTTTGATACGCTTTGAGCGCATCCTCATATTTTTTTTGCTTGTAATAGGCGTCGCCAAGATTAAAATAAGGGACACTTGCAGACGAATCTTTTTCGATTCCTTTACGAAAGTTGATTTCCGAATCATTAAATTTCTTTTGGTTGAATTGCTCAACACCGTCATTGTTCAACGAACGTTGAGATTGTGCGTATCCGATGGTACCGAACAAACATATACTTGCAAAGGCTAACCAATATTTGAAATTCTTCCTACTCATCTATTCATTTCGTTTTAAAATCTGCATTAACAATTTCGATTTTCTTTCATTCAAGAATAATTCCCATGCAAGCAGCAGCAGTGCCGGAATTAAAAAGTAAAAATACTTGTCGTCAAAATCAGTAATTTTTTTTGAACCGTATTCTGATTTTTCCAGTGACGAAAGATCTTTATAAATCAAATCCAATTCGTTCTGATAGCTTGAAGAGAGATAATACTTCCCTCCCGCTTTTGAAGCAATTTGTTGAAGCGTTGCTTCGTCAAGTTTTGTAAGCACGGTAGCACCGTTGGCATCTTTTTTAAAACCCACTTGCTGGTTATTCGCATCATATATCGGAATAGGGGCTCCTGACGGAGAACCCATGCCAATTGTATAAATCAAAATATCTTTGTCAACAGCATCTTTCACCGCAGAGTCTATATCTCCTTCATGATCTTCACCATCTGTGATAATGACCATCACTTTTTTAGTCGTAGCTTTCGTATCAAATGATTTAGCAGCAAGAGTAATTGCTGAAGCAATTGCAGTTCCTTGTTGCGGAATTGAATTCACATCAACTGTTGAGAGAAAAAGATTTGCCGCGCCGTAATCAGTAGTCAGCGGAAACTGAACATAAGCGTCACCGGCAAATATTATTAAGCCAATTCTATCACCTTGCAATTTTCTCATCAACTCTGAAATTTCATTTTTCGCTTTTTCCAACCGGCTCGGCTTCAAATCTTCAGCTTTCATACTTGCGGAAACATCCAACAAGACGTATACATCAATCCCGATTTGTTTCACTTCCTCAACTCTGTTACCTATTTGAGGTCGTGCTACTGCAAGGATAAGCAGCCCCAACGCGAAAAGCACCATTCCGTACTTTGCCGATTCTTTATAAAAACTTTTCATTCCGAAGAGGACGGAATGAACCCGTTCATCCGCGAATTTTTTAAGTAACGATTTTTTCTTTTTCAAAAAAAAGAAAAAGAAAACAAGCAATACCGGTATCAGGTATAACAGATGAAGATACTCAGGGTTTGCAAATCGAAACATATACTTTGTAAATTCCTTTAAGGAAGTTTTCTAAAAATTGTTTTTGAAAGTCCGACCTCAAGCAATAACATGAAGAATCCGCCCCATAACCAGGGGGCGTAAAGTTCTTTTTTATTTTTGTAGGAAGTCACTTCGAACTTTGTTTTTTCAAGTTTGTCTATCGATTGATAAATTTCCTCAAGTTTTTTATTGCCGGTTGCACGGAAATATTTGCCGTCTGTAGTTTGTGCAATATTTTTGAGCAGCGCTTCATCAATCTCAACCGGAACCATTTGATAACGAATACCAAACGGGGTTTGAAACGGATAAGGAGCCTGTCCAATTGTTCCGATACCAACCGTATAAATTCTGATGCCAAAAGTTTTTGCGATATCGGTTGCGGTCATCGGGTCAACTTCGCCGGCATTGTTCACACCGTCGGTCAACAGAATCATCACTTTACTTTTCGCTTTGGAATCCTTCAAGCGGTTTACCCCGTTAGCAATTGCGTTCCCGATTGCGGTACCATCTTCAATCATTCCGCTTTTCACGTCTTGCAATAAATTTTTTAAGACGGTATAATCAATAGTAAGAGGACACTGCGTAAAGGCGTCCCGCGAAAATATTACCAACCCTATTTGATCAGACGTTCTACCAGAAATAAAATCTTGTGTAATTTTTTTTGCGGCTTCCATTCTGTTTGGCCGAAAATCTTCCGCAAGCATACTACCCGAAATATCAAGTACGATAACAATATCGATACCTTCAGTATAAACATTTTCACCGCTTGAAAAACTTTGTGGCCGCGCTAATGCAACAATCAAAACAACAAAAGTAAGCAAGCGTAAATACAGCGGTGTTGAAGCGAATTTTTCCCGCCAACTGCTTTTCCGTTTTGCGAATAAACCAACTTTCGAAAAAACGAGTGTCGGTTCCGATGATTTTAATTTCCGGTAATAAAGAATGAGATAGACCGGAACCAAGAGCAGCAGCCATAACACAAGAGGATAAGCGAAAGAAATTCCGGGACTAAACATGGTCATCTTCTTTATTTTTCTCTAAATTTACCACCGGAATAGTGTCCGTAACAATTTTTCTTGCCTGCCCCAACATTGCTTCATTAATTTCGTTTAACGGAATAAATTTTGCGAATTTCACCATGTCGGCATTTTGCAAAAATTCTTTTGTTACTTGAATGACCGATGCAGCATCAATTCTGCTTCCTAAAAGCTGAAGCGTTTCATCTGTGGTTAATTCCAACGCCGGCATATTAAATCGTTTTTCGAAATACGATCTCACAATTTCGGTCACTTCTGTATGATACTCTTTTACTCTTCCGCTCTGCCAGAGTTTTTTAGCTTCAAGTTGATCCAATGCCGTTAATGCGGTTTCATAAGCAGGGATTTGTACAATTTCTTCTTCGGTTGTTGCGGCAGGCTGCTTTTTAAATCTCTTATACAAATAGTATCCGCCAACAACAACCACAGCGCCACCCAATATCCATGCTAGTACAACAAGCCAATTTAAAGGAATGGTAATCGGGTCTTTAATATCCTTCGCTTCCTTCGTTGTGTCCACCGGAAGAGTGTGAATGATGAGTTGAATTGAGTCGGTCGTGATTTCAGACAGCGCTGTATCGGTTTGCGATTTGTAAGGAATAACTAAAGAAGGAATTGTAGCTTGCCCGGAATCATATCCCGCTAACACAAAATGATAGGTTAAAGTATTTACACCATTCTCCTCTTTCTTTTGTAAAGGGAGTTGCTCAACCAGTTCAAGTTTTTTGAGTGCATCTTTTATCGCCGGGAAAAATATCTGAACATTTTTCGGTACAGTCATTTCAACTTTGTAATTGATATAGTCACCCACAAGGTAGTTGGTTGAATCTACCGACACTTTTGTTTTTACTTGAGCGGATAACGGAAGTACGAGGAAACAAAAAATGTAGAAAACTATCTGCTTCATTACCACCTTTTCTCACGCATTCTGAAAAAATTAACAAGCGGTTTGATATACGAGTCTTTTGTGTTAATTGTAATTGAATCAAGCTTGCTCAGTAAAAAGAGGGATTGCTGTTCCGTCTTGAATTTCTCTCGTTGATGATGCATCCAAAACTGAAATGAAGCGTCGCTTGTATCAAGTATTTTATCTACTTCGCTTTCAGGATCGTGGAATTTTATCAGTCCCATTGGAGGAATTTTTTGTTCCCGTTCATCCACCAACGTGATGCCGATAAAATCATGTTTTTTCCCAACCATTCTCAAAATATTGTTGTAGCCGCTGTCTTGAAAATCTGAAATGAGAAATGCGATGCTTCTCTTTTTTATTGCGTTATTAAAGTATTCAAGCGCCGTTTTAATGTTTGTGCCTTTCCCGGAGGGTTCAAACGACAGCAGCTCGCTAATTATCCGCAGCGTATGAGATTTTGATTTTTTTGGGGGAATGAATTTTTCTATTTTGTCGGTGAATAAAATCAACCCGACTTTATCGTTATTCTTTAGCGCGGAAAAAGCAAGGATGGCACTTATCTCTGCGGCTATTTGCTGTTTTGTTGCGTAAGAACTTCCAAAGTATTGCGAACCGCTAAGATCAACAATAAGCATTACCGTCAGTTCACGTTCTTCTTCAAATATTTTGATGAACGGATGTCCAAACCGCGCCGAAACATTCCAGTCAATATTGCGAACATCATCTCCGGTTTGATATTCACGCACTTCGGAAAATTCCATTCCTCTTCCTTTAAATACCGAATGGTATTCACCGGAGAAGACTTGATTTACAAGTCCCTTGGTGCGAATCTCAATTTGTCTGACTTTTTTAAGTAGTTCTTTTGTAAGCATCTTACTTCAGTTTGATTCTTTCAATCCCTTTTTATGATTATGGAACTTCAACTTTGTTTAGTATTTCACTGATGATGTTTTCCGACGTAATCTCTTCAGCTTCAGCTTCATAGGTTACCGCAATTCTGTGGCGCAAAACATCATAAGCAATGGTGCGTACATCTTCTGGTATAACATAGCCGCGGCGTTTGATAAATGCCATTGCGCGGCTTGCAATTGCCAGGTTAATTGATGCGCGGGGAGATGCACCGTAGCTAATCAAATCGGTAAGTTTATCCAAATTAAAATCTTTTGGACTGCGTGTAGCGAAAACGATATCCAGGATGTACTTCTCAATTTTTTCGTCCATGTAAATTTGTTGGAGAAGTTCTCTTCCTTTCAAAATATCCTGCGGTGTAATTACCGGATTAATCGTTTGTGTTGCATCCGTAGTATTCTGCCGCATAATTTCTACTTCTTCATCTCTTTGCGGATAGGTTATTTTAACCTTCAGCATGAATCTATCCACTTGCGCCTCAGGTAAAGGATACGTTCCTTCCTGCTCAATCGGATTCTGTGTAGCCAAAACTAAAAATGGTTCCTGAAGTTTGAAGGTTTCTTCTCCAATGGTAACTTGGCGTTCCTGCATCGCCTCAAGAAGCGCGCTTTGTACTTTTGCGGGGGCGCGGTTAATTTCATCGGCAAGAATGAAATTTGAAAAGATCGGTCCTTTCCGGATAAAAAAGTTTCCTTCTTTCTGATTATAAATTTGTGTTCCGATAATATCTGCGGGAAGCAGATCGGGAGTAAATTGGATGCGTTGAAATTTCGCTTTCATAGCGGAAGCGAGTGACTTGATGGCAAGCGTCTTTGCTAATCCAGGAACACCTTCCAATAAAATGTGACCGTTTCCAAGCAGCCCTATCACCAACCGTTCTACCATCGCTTTTTGTCCAACAATGACCTTCCCGATTTCCACCATTAACAAATCAACAAAAGCACTTTCCGCTTTAATTTTTTCGTTCAAAACCGATATATCCAATTCGACACCTCATGAAGTTGAAATTTTGATTTATTTAAAGATTAGACGAACCGAAATTTAAAAATGTTGCAGCAAATTCGAAAAAAATATTTACTCGAAAACCCGAAATACCGCAAATTTAAGATAAGAGGTTTCCTCCATCGTACTCAATTTTGGATGATCTATAGATGCCTCGTTAAAATGAACAAGTTGTATTTTTTTCCCTTCTTTTACTGCGGCTTTTGAAATGAGCGAAAGGAATTCATTTTTCTTAAGGTGAAATGAACACGATGATGTTACCAAATATCCATTAGCTTTTGTAGCCTTTAGAGCCAGCCGATTCAATTTTTCGTACCCCTTTTCTGCGGTTTTCAATGTTTTTTTGTTTTTTGCGAATGCCGGCGGATCGATGCAAACGACATCCCATTTTCGATTTTGCTGATCTGACATTTCTAAATATTCAAACACATCTCGTTTGTGAAATTCGACCGGATTAGTGAATTGATTCAGGAGATAATTCTTCTTCGCTTTTTCCAACTCAGTTGATGAACTATCGACAAAATCGACTGAAGCAGCCCCGCCTTTGAAGGCATGGAGTCCAAATCCGCCGGAATTGCAGAAAGCATCCAAAACAGATTTATCCTTCACAACCTTTTCAATAAAAAATCTATTGTCCGATTGATCGAAATAAAAACCGGTTTTTTGAGTCTGAGAAAAATCAATTTCATATAAAAGTGACCCATCGGAAATTACTTCATCCGGTTGGTTTCCAAGCAAAATCTGATTTTCCGATGGCAGCCCTTCCATTCGTCTGAAATATTCTTCATGCATGGTAAAGATGTTTTGGGCAGAAAAGTCATCGCGCAATATTTCAACCAACATCGCGAGGTTCCGCTCCATTCCGGCGGAATAAACTTGAAGAACAAAGGTGTTTTTGTATTTGTCAATTATCAGTCCCGGAAGGAAATCACTCTCGCTAAAAACCATTCGATATGCTTGGCGTTCCGGATAAAATGTGTTCCGCAATTGGTCCGCCGCTTGAAGTCTTTGCCGAAAGAGCTCTTTCAAATCTGCTATCGGATTTTGAGAAAGTATTCGAACTGCAATGAGGGAATGTTTATTATAAAATCCGAATCCGAATAAAGTATTCTTCCCATCATAAACGGAAACAATGTCTCCTGATTCTGGTTCTTGTTCAATCTTAAAAACCTCATTACTGAACACCCAAAGGTGTCCGTTCACAATTCGATGCTCTTCATGTTTTTTAAGAATAACTTTTTTTTCGCTCATGGTATTCCGATTTTAAAAGAAAAATGCCGCAACAACTTAGGAAGTTTTTTGTGCCGCGGCAAATAGAATGATGAGCAGGATTATAAATTTTCTAATACGTGGGTAATTTTCGCTGCCACTTCGCCGGCAACAGAAGCCAAATCATTATTTTTAACTGCCTGCATCGATTCGAGAGGATTAACCGCAGAGACCTGCACGCTTCCGACTTCTTTTTCCTGAACAATAAAATTACATGGCAATAATACTCCGATGTTTTCTTCAGCTTGTAAAGCTTTATAGGCGAATGGAGGATTACATGCTCCTAAAATTTTATATTTCCGAAAATCAACATCAAGTTTCTTTTTAAGAGTAGCTTGAACATCAATTTCGGTGAGTACTCCGAACCCTTCTTTTTTTAATTCCTCTGTGACTTTAAGTATGGCTTCATCAAAAGAAAGAGCGATTGTTTTTGTGTTATAGTATGACATAAATTTTCTCCGTTTTTAAATCTTAGATGAATATTTTACTTCTACGATTCATAAAGTATCTCCAGCAGTTTCCCTTCACGAACCGAATAGTCGGAAAGCACCATTTCATTCAGTGTTAAAGCCTCGAAGACTGCTTCAAGAATGAGCGCGCCGGCGGGAAGAACGTCAGCTCTATCCACTTCAATAAATGGAATCTCCTTGCGTTCCCCGGGTGTTACCTTTGCCAATAACAAGTCAATTACCTTACTAAGCATTACTTTTGTCAACCGTTTTTGGGTAAGGATAAACGGTTCAGTAACCGATTTATTATGGGCGAGCGCGGTAACCGCGTAAATCGTTCCCGAATTGCCTGAAACGATATCGGGATGTACATTTGAAAAACCCGGTTTGAGCAATTCAAATTCCTTAACCAAAAAGTTTCTGCATTCAGCCACATTTTTTGAAGCAATAATTCCCTCTTTAAAAAACTTCTTTGTCAATCTTACTGCACCTACTCTGAAACTGTGCATAAAAAGAATTTCATCTTTCTTACCAAAAATTAATTCTGTACTTCCCCCGCCAATATCAACACATAACATACTTTTTTCATCAGCGGGAAATCCATACTTGGCAGCTTTGTAAATTAACTCAGCTTCTCTTTCACCTGAAAGTAGTTCAATTTCGATGCCGGTTTCATTCTTTATGAAGCGAAGGAAATCTGTTTTATTTTCGGCTTCCCGTACAGCACTGGTAGCGGTGGCAGATATTTTTGCAGAATAGGTCGCCGCTAATTCGTTCAGTTCTGAAATATTTTTTTTCGCTTCAATAAAGTTCGATTCAGATAAATACGCTTTACCAAATTCATCTGTTTCCCCAAGTCGGTAAACTATTCTCTTGCCTACTTCAACAGTGAATGAATTATCATGTTGAATTTTATAGAGAACAAAGTGAAATGAGTTGGAGCCGATGTCTAAAATTGCGGTATACTTGAATGCTGCATCAAACATCCGTTTGACTTCCTTCAAGAATGGCGCTCGCTAAATTGAAAACTTCTTCGACAGTGATTTCATTTACCAAATCCGAATGCCGAATGAAATGTTTGACTTTACCGTTGGGGGCCCAATTGAAAGGATTTGTTGGGCCGAAAAGTGAAATTTGCGGTGTAGGAGTCGCACCGGCTACGTGCATAATCCCGGTATCGTTAGTTATAAAGAGATCGCTGTTGGCAATTAATGCGGCTACCTGCGGAATAGATTTATTCAGAAATAATTTTGTTTCCGGAACCACCCCACGCAACACCGCGTCAATTATTTCTTTATCGTCATTACTTCCGGTTAAATAAATTTTTGGATGGAATCTCGCTTCGAGAAGATTGATGAGATTGATGAAATTTTCAAATGACCAGCGATTAGGCGGTTTGCCGGCACCAACGTGCAAACCGATTATTTTACCGTTATCAGCTTTGTACGCCTTCAAAAAATCTTTACTATAAAGCTCATCCTTTGCATCGTAACTAATCTCGGAGTTAAAATTTTCTGTGACAATACCAAATGGACGCAGAATATCAAGACTGAAATCAGAGACATTTGCGTCGGGATATTTTCGCCAATCGAGATCAATTCTTCTATCGAAAAAAAACGCCGATGCGTTTACCTTGCCGCTTAATGAATTTGGTCCGATACGAACTTTTGCTTTTGCCAGCCGGCATAACAAATTACTTGTAAAAGAAATGGAGACCGTTACCGGCACGATGGCCAAATCATATTCATTTTTTAAAAATTTTCTTAACGTTTTGAAATATGAGTATGAGAGTAACAACTTTTTATCGAACACGAAAAGATTATCGATGTATTTGTTTTTAGCAAGCGCTGCTTGGTTGGCGGGGCTTACCAGCACCGAAACTTCTGCGGTAGGATATGTCTCCTTGAGCGCTCGAAAAACCGATACACAGGCGAGAAGATCACCAAGCTGATTATGCTGACGCACGACAAGAATTTTTTTTGGCACGGTAAGTTCACGCGACGGATTTTCAGCAACACCCCAAATTTTTCTTAATACAAAAAGAAGCAACGTTTTCATTACTCGGCGATCAATATAAATTATTTGTCGTCTTTAATTTCTTTGAAGTCAACGTCAATTACATCCTGCTCGTTGTAAGATTTATTTTGCTGTGAGTTCTGCGGTGTTCTATGGGTTCGTTTTTGTGTTGATACATTAAACGAGCGGAAAAGTTTTAGAATAAAATATATGATAAGTCCATAGAGGACAAGTTTGATAACCATTATAAAATCCTTTTAGCTTCAGGCTGAAAGTACTCTGTAAATCCCCGGTCTGTTCTGAAGATCGCCTGAAAAAGTTCTTCAAAATCTTTCTGATTGTTCACAAAATCCATTTCCGTTGTATTTACAATTAACAAAGGAGTTGTAGCGTAACGGAAAAAGAAATCATTATATGCCTCACTTAATTCCTCAATGTAGCTTCTTGTTATGTTTCGTTCAATCTGGCGGCTTCGCTTTTTGATGTTGTACATTAATCTATCCACACTCGACTGCAAATAGACTACCAAATCGGGTTGACGAAGATTTTTGAAAAGCAGCGGGAAGACCGATTCGTACAATTTCACTTCCTCGCCGGCAAGATTGAGGTACGCAAAAATTCTGTCCTTTTCAAAAATGTAATCCGCCACAATAAATTCCGAAAAAAGATTTTCCTGATGCAGCGCCTGCTGTTGTTTGTATCTATTCACCAAAAAAAACATTTGTGTCTGGAATGCGAAGCGGTTGCGTTCGTTGTAAAATTTTTCCAAAAAGGGATTCGTTTCAAACTGTTCAACAATAAGCTGCGCGTTTAAGCGTTCTTTCAGTTTTATGGCAAGAGAGGTTTTCCCCGCTCCGATAGCGCCTTCAACCGCTATATAACGGATGTCTTTATCGTTCTGAAACGCCATAAATTTCCTTTGTTCTTAATTGGGAAGCGATTGCAGTAATAATATATTCTTCATTTTCCGGCAGCATTATTTCGCACAACGGTTTCTTGGTAACCGGATAGATAAAACCCGGAGCTATTTCACATAACGGGACAAGGACAAAATCTCTTACCGTAATATACGGGTGCGGAACCGAAACTCTTTCATCTGAGTATATTAGCGAATCATAAAATAAAATATCAAGGTCAATCTCCCGGCATTCCCACTTTTCCCGTTTTTGCCGTCCGAGTTTTTGTTCAATTGCTTTCAGAAAATCAAGAAGCAAGTGAAGTGTTAAACTTGTTTTTATTTGAATTACGGCATTTAAAAAGTTGTTCTGATTCTTGATGCCAAATGGTTTTGTTTCGTAGACAGACGACATTTTTACAACGCTGCAATCGAGAGATGCTTCAATAAGATCTACGGCTTGCTGCAAATAACCAAACCGTTCTCCCAAGTTGCTCCCTAATCCTATAAAGACACTATGTTCCCGAGGTTCCATTACAATTTTACACTTGTTTCAATCCACTCATCGCGAGTTTTTACCACTTCAACTTCAACAGAATCGACAACTCCGCCAATAGGAGGATTATTTTTCCTTACCCGCAAACCGATTTTATTCACACCGGGGAATGTGTTAAACAATTCATCTACAATAGCGTTCGCCAGCGCTTCAATCAAATAAAATTTTTTGCGCTGGGCAAGGTTGCTCATAACATTGTAAACTTGTTCGTAGTTGACCGTTTCCTCCAATTTATCCGTAGTTGCGGCGTGAGAAAAATTTGTAAAGAGATCAACATCCGCTTCAAACTTTCCGCCGATATTTTGTTCCTGCCGGAAAACCCCATGATATCCGTAGAACGAGGCTTCTTTTATTCTTATTACATTAATCATACTAACTCTGTGCCTGTTTCAATTTTAAATTTCCGAAAGCTGAAGTTAACAAGCCGATCAAAACGAAAATGCTGCCCCACACTTGATTAGCACGAAGCGATTCGTTCAAGAATATCCATCCCAGCAAAAGTGCTATAATGGGAGTGATAAATGCTGTTAACGATAGTAAAATAATATTAATTCTTTTAAGGAGCCAATAGTAAGAAGTAAAAGTTACCACGCTTCCAATTATGCCAAGGTACAAAAATGATCCCACCGCTTGCGGCGTGAACCTAAGTTTTGTAGTGTCTTCAAAAAGAAATCCAAGCACCAGCATGCCTATTCCTGCGATAGTCATTGGAATCAGATTCATTGAAAGCGCGTGGAGATGCTGTCCATATTTTTTAATTGATACTGCAATGGTTGATTGTAAAAATCCACTAAGCAGTACCGCAGCCATACCAAGAAAATATTCCATTCCAATTGAACTTATGCTTTCCGAAAAAATGATAACTATTCCGCCAAAGCCTAAAATCATTCCTATAATTTTAATAAAACCAATTTTTTCTTCCGGGATAAAAATTCGTGTAAAAAGCGCGACAAAAAATGGGTACACCGCGAACAATACCGATGCGAGTCCCGAAGGAATATATTGCTCTCCCCAATAGACGAGTCCGAAAGGAAGAATAAAAGAGAAAAATCCCATAAAATAGTAGAGCCGCATTGAGAATTTATCTTTTTGAATTGGGATTTTCCGGATTTTCATTATCAAAAAAATAATGATGGCAGCCACTGAAAATCTTAATCCCGCTGATACAAATGGTGTAAGTGAATCCAAACCAAGCCGAATGGCTATCCATGTAGAGCCCCAAATAAGGCATATGAGAAAATAATTTGAAGCGATTTGAAAATTCGGACTCAAGAGTTTCCTTTCATTGCAATAACACCGAGGGATCTGCCGGACGCGTTTCCGTCTCTTCTGTATGAATGGAACATCTCTTTCCATCCGTAGCTGCATAACGAAGAGAGCTGAATATTTTTACTCTGCACTTCAAAGTTACGTAAAATGTCATAATTAATTTTGGCTACATCTAAGAGGTATTTTTCGCCTTTGGGGATGAGATACCGAGTCTCAAAATTTTGAGCAACCTCTTTCCCTACTTCATAATTTTGCTGACTTATTGACGGAGCAATGTAAGCGATGAGTCCTTCTGGGTTCACTTTAAACTCTGTTCGCAATTTGATTAGCGTTTTCTCAAGAATCCGGTTCGCGGTACCTCGCCAGCCGGAATGAATTCCCGCAATTACTTTTCTCCCGGGATGATAAAGAAATATTGCTGTACAGTCTGCAGTGCTTACGGCAAGACCCAAATCCGGTTTGTCGGTAATCAGTGCGTCGCAAACACCCATCACGCCGGAATGCTCAACATAAACGACTTTGTCACTATGAATTTGCTTTTGAAGAGCGACTTTCTTGCTCAAGCCAAGCGATGAAAAAAATTCTTCTCGCCTCACTTCCACTGCCGTCTGTTCATCACCAACAGTGAGTGATAAATTAAACTCGAACGGCGAAGAACTTTTAACATTAACTTTCGTCGCAAAGCCAAACACCAGTTCGTCATATTGGCTAAATAATAGTGATTTGAGAACTACCATAATGGTTAGTAAGAATAGTTAAAATACTTTATTTTACGTAAGAAATTTTGCATGCTTTGTAATTTTCTCCTCCAAAGATATTAATAATTTTTTTAGCCATGCGGTTTTAGTATAGAAAAGGATATTTTTTTTGAAAATTTTAATCTCGAATGACGACGGAATTGATTCTCTCGGTATTTTTCATCTTACAAACGCTCTCAAACAAATTGGTGATGTTACAGTGGTTGCCCCACAGAGCGAACAAAGCGCGGTTGGACACGCAATCACCATGAAAAATCCCCTCCGCGTTATAAAATTTTACAAAGACGGGAGTTTTTTTGGTTACGCGGTTGATGGAACACCTGCCGACTGTGTAAAAATGGGAGTGAGAAATATTCTTGGCGGTTTGCCTGATATTGTCGTATCAGGAATTAATCACGGCTCAAACACCGCAACAAGCGTTATCTATTCAGGAACAGTTTCAGCAGCGCGGGAAGCCGCAATTATGGATATTCCGGCAATTGCTCTTTCGGTTACAAGTCACGCTGTTACTCATTTTGACACGGCATGTAAGACCGCCCAAAAATTGGTTCAAATCGTAGGAAAGAACGGGTTAAAAAAAGGAACGCTCTTGAACGTGAATGTCCCAGATCTTCCGGCGGCGGAAATAAAAGGAATGGCTCTTACCAAGCAGGGGAAATCTAAATGGGACGATATTTACGAAAAACGCGTCGATCCCTACGGGAAAGAATATTTCTGGTTAACCGGTGATTTTATTGAAACGGATGACAACCTATCATTTGACCAATTTGCTGTAAAACAGAATTATGTTTCCGTTACGCCAATTCACTTCGACCTTACCGATCACGAAACGTATGAGAAAATGAACGAGTGGAATCTTGAAACACTCCTTTGATTCGACAAAAGCGTAGCGTAGAAAATGACACTTTCATTTCAGCTCGATTGGGTATTCATCTTTCTTGCACTTTTACTTTTAGCGGGATATACAATTTTTACCTATCGCGTCACTATTCCCGAATTACGTCTTTCAAAAAAAATAGCGCTGATTGTGATAAGGGTGTTGGTCATCCTTACTCTCTTCCTCATGATGTTCGAGCCGCTGTTAACCATCTCGCATAAAAAAGATGTGAATCCAATCAACTATATTTTTGTCGATAATTCAAAATCGCAAAAAGTGTTTGAGGGAAAAACTTCTTCGTTAGGCAAAGCAATCATCTCGAAGTTGAAGAAAATGTCACACTCCTCGTACAAACTTTTTTCATTTGGAAACGGCTTTCGTGAAATAAAACAAGATGATGCATCGAACTTTTCCTATATGGAGCCGGCGACGAATTTTTCAAGCGTCTTTACGTTTCTTCAAAAAGAAAATGAAATCGCGTCAGTTTCGATCATAAGCGATGGGATAATAACACAAGGAACGACTCCGGTTTATCAAGCCGAAAAATTAAATGTGCCGATTTTTACCATCGGGATCGGAGATTCGACAACAAAAAAAGATTTGATACTGGATAATGTGTTGCACAATGAATATTTGTATTCCGGCATAGAAACGCCCCTGAAAGTACGTATTACACAACATGGTTTTGACGGAACACAAACTGTGCTTTCTCTTTTTGAAGACGGCGTTTTGCGAACAACAAAGCCGGTATCATTTTCTTCGGAGAGTGAACAAAATGTTGACCTCGTATACAAGCCGACAAGTCCGGGAGAAAAAAAATTAAAGGTTACCTTAACCAATCTTCCAGGAGAATTCACCTACGAAAACAACCGCACATCTGTTTTTGTTAAGATACTCGACAGTAAATTGAACATCGTTCTTTTAGCCGGGGCACCATCCACTGATGTAACATTTTTTAAAAACACGCTTGAGGCAGACACCAATAACGCGGTTCAAACATTTACGCAGATAACGTCAAATCAATATCTCGAACGAAAATCACCGGAGAAAGCACTTGAAAAAGTTGATGTTCTGTATCTTCTCAATTTCCCTTCAAATGTTACGCCGCCTCCCTTGGTTGAAAAAATCGCGAAGTTGATTCGCGAAAAAAACATCCCTTATTTTTTTGAACTTAGTTCCTCGGTAGACGCGAGCAAACTTCATCTTCTCGACACTGAGCTTCCCTTCATTTACAAAAAGTCGGATAATTCAATTTCCGAGGTACAGCCTGTCGTTGAGGATGATGCCGCGAGGAATCCCTTGATTCAATACAACGGCAAGGATGTTTTGAATGAGTGGAACAATCTTCCACCCGTCTTTCACCCTAATTGGAATTGCCAGGCAAAACCGGAGGCAGAAGTTATTGCCAAACTAAAAATGAACACTATCAAATTAGCCACACCGCTCATCATCTCGCGACGATTGGGAAGTAAACGGGGTATTGCTGTTCTCGCAAGTGACATTTGGAAGTGGAAACTTCAGATTGCTCCTTCACAGGTTGATTTATTTGACCGGTTCGTGAACAATGCAAACAAATGGCTCCATGCCGCTGATCAACAGAAACAAGTAACCATCAAAACAGATAAAAAATTTTATTCGCTGGGAGAAAAAGTCTTTTTTACCGCCGAAGTTTTTGACGAGGGATTTAATCCGGTGAATGACGCCGAAATTAAATGCACAATAAAAAGTAAAGATGATGAGCGAACAGTTACCTTTACTTCCGCCGGAAACGGTTTCTATCAAGGGGTAATAAATGATCTTCCAAAGGAAGATTTCATTTTTAACGGTGAAGCTTTTTTATCAAACCATTCACTTGGAAAAGATGAAGGCAGATTTTCTATCGGAGAGGTTGATTACGAACTACAACAAACCACGATGAACGCTGATATGTTACAACTTCTTGCAAAAGATACCAAAGGAAAGTTTTATTATAACACGGTTGGTGATTTTTTTCAAAGATTACAATCAATCAGCGAAAGGTCAAAAAAAATAGATGTTGAGACGAGCCAGTATCAGCTATGGGATAACCAATATCTGCTTTTCATTTTGATACTTCTCTTTTCTGTCGAATGGATCATTCGAAAACAGGACGGCTTATTGTAAACGTAATGATTTCATTCAATCACATATTTGATTTTATCCTCCCCCGTTTCTGTCCCGCATGCAATACAAAACTTCCCCCCGATAAAAAATTTATTTGTCGTAGCTGCCGAGATTCATTTGTCAACCCTTCGACAGAATTTGTTCAATCGGAATTCGAGAAAAAATTTGCGGAGGAAAAGATTATTTCCGGATTCTTCCCTCTTTTTCTTTTTCAAAAAGATGCTCCGTTGCAATCTGCTATCCACGCGTTTAAATATCAAAAAAGATTTCTTCTCGCAGTCGAATTTGGACAGATGTTAGGTGAGAGGTTTGGAAAGCAAAGCTCTAATTGGAAAATTGATTTGATTATCCCGGTTCCCTTACATTCTTTGAAAAAAGTAGAGCGGGGTTTTAATCAATCTTTTTATATAGCAAAAGGATTGAGTAGAAGTTTAAAAATCCCTCTTCTCCACGGTGCGCTGAAACGAAACCGTTTTACGGAATCTCAAACCACCAAAACACTTGTTGAGCGAAAAGAGAATATGGCTGAAGCATTCATAGTAAAAAATGAAAAAAAGATCGAAGGGAAAACTATCCTTTTACTTGACGACGTGATTACGACGGGCGCAACAATTGGTGAGTGCGGGAAAATCCTTTTAGCACACGGCGCCAAAGCAGTTTATGCTGCTTCCCTCGCTATAGCCGAGTAACTACATTCTTTCAGGTGCTTCCACCCCGAGCACGTTCAAACCGTTTCTTAACACAGTTTTTGTAGCTAACGCAAGAGCCACTCGCGCTTCTGCTAGCGGTTTTTCCGTTCCGAGAATTCTGCAGAATGTATAAAATTTATGAAAGTGTGCCGCCAATTCTTCTAAGTAGGTTGCAATTCTGTTTGGTTCAAACAACTCAGCCGCAAGCAAAATTTCTTCCTCAAACTGTTGCAATTTTCTTACAAGCCGTTGTTCATCATCGGTAATCATCAATTGCAAGTTTTCAGTTGAAGGATGCAGTTCTTCCTTCTCAATTGTTCTTAGAATTGAGCAGATGCGTGCGTGCGCGTATTGAAGATAGAATACGGGATTTTCATCCGAATGTTTCTTTGCGAGCGCTAAATCAAAATTCATGTGCGTTGAGATATTACGCATATTAAAAAAGTAACGAACTACATCACCGCCAACTTCATCAGTCAGTTCATCCAGCGTTACATAGTTTGCCTTACGCGTGGACATTTTTACGATTTCACCATTTTGCGTAATGGTTACAAACTGATGAATCAATACCTTAACTTTTTGCGTATCGTAACCGAGCGACTGCAAAGCAGCCATTACATCGGGATAAGTAGCGTTATGGTCCGAGCCGAAAAGGTCAACAATGAGATCGTAACCGCGTTCAAATTTTGTAATATGATAGGCGATATCCGGTAAGCGGTAGGTCGGTTCTCCGGTAGATTTTACAATAACTTTGTCTTGTTGATTTCCCAAAGCGGAAAGTTTCAACCACGTCGCTCCATCTTTTTCGTACGATAACTCTCGTGATGCAAATGTTGAAAGCAAATGTTTAATCTTACCCTCTTCGTACAAACTGTTTTCGTTGAAAAAAACTTTATGTTTTATTGAAAGCCGATGAAGTGTTTTTTCGATATCGAGAAAAATTTCTTTCTCTGCTCTTTCTTTGAATTTTCCTTCCGCACCTTCCTCTTTTAACGAATCACCGAATTCATCTTTAAGCTGCTGCGCAATTGAAATGATATAATCTCCCTGGTAATAATCTTCCGGGAAGTCAATTTTCTCATCAAGTAATTCAAGATAACGGAGACGCACGGAATCACCTAAGACGCGCATCTGTCTGCCGGCATTGTTGAAATAATATTCTCTATCAACCTCGTACCCTGTCCACTCAAGAAGATTTGCAATGGTATCGCCGCAAACCGCATTTCTACCGTGTCCAACGGTTAACGGTCCGGTTGGATTTGCCGACACAAATTCGACATTGGCTTTCTTTCCGACATGTTGCTTTGATTTTCCAAATTGATCTTTTTGTTCGAGAATTTGCTTAACCTTTTCTAACAAAAAATTTGAAGTGAAGAAAAAATTAATGAATCCCGGTCCCGCTATCTCCACTTTAGCAATGATAGTATTGTCGATCTCTAATGCTTCAATAATTTGTGCGGCGACTTCTCTCGGATTTTTTTTCAGCCTTTTAGAAAGAAGCAGAGCGGCATTGGATGATAAATCTCCGTAGGTGTCGACTTTCGGCCGGTCAAATGAAATTGCAATTTCTTGCAGCTCGGGAATTTTTGCTGAAGTGTGATGAAAAAGTTCATGCAAATAATTTTTCAAGCTTTCTCTCCTTTTGCAGAAACTTTTTTTGTCGTACGTTTTGTATCTCTCACGGCTTTCGGTTTGTCTTCTACTTTTTTAATGGGCGCATCTCCCCACAATTTTTCAAGATTGTAATATTCTCTCGTCTCTTTTTTGAAAATGTGAATAACCACATCAACGTAGTCGAGCAGCACCCATTGCAAAGCTGTAGTTCCTTCCTTGTGCCAAAGCCGGATCCCTTTTTCTCTTAATGTTTTATCAATATTGTCGGCAATCGCTTGAACCTGGGTATCCGAATCAGCTGAACAGAGGATAAAATAATCAGCTACCGAGGAAACCTCTTTCAACTCGATAATGGTAACGTCATTTCCCTTTTTTTGAAAAATGAGTTGGGTGATTTTCTCAACAAGTTTTGGTGTTGTCAAATTTTCTCCTTTAATGGTTTTTCCTTTGAATAATCTTTTCCCGTAAGGACGGTTACATCTAAAAATAAAGATGGATTTTTGAGCTGAATAATTTGCGCATCGGGAACTACCAAAATATCAGCAACTTTTTTAGCTTTTTTATAATTCCCGGTTCTATCAATTATTATTGTTTTATCAACGTCAAATTGATAATAGTTTGCCGACTGAATTACATCAACGCTGTTTTTACGGAGCGAGTCGGTTAATACGTCACCAAGTCCCGAAATACCGCATCCATTAATAACTTCGGCTTTTACCATCAGATCGCTTCCCACCACATTTTTTTTATCTTTCGCGGGGAAAATTTTTTCGATTTTTTGATATGCGGAATAAAGAAGAAATCCATTCACACAAAAAAGAAGAAAAATAATAGCAGGGGCGATTAGTGATGCGGTAGTATTAAGGTTTAATCCGGATGAAGGTTGTACAGATTTTCTCAAAAGCAATTCGCGTTAGTTACCAAATAAATTGTTATCATAGAATCCGCCCCCGAACCGATTTAATCCGTATAATCCGTTAAAAAATCCACCGGGAATATTTCTGTATTGAACAGAGACATTTACGTTTTTCCACGGTTGATAGTTTAGTGCCGCTCCGCTCAAATAAATACCGTTTAATTGATTCTGATAGTTTTTCCCAAACGAACTATAAGGAGAATGAACAAGACTCGCGTCTACTTCCATGCTCAAATTATTTGTGAATTTGTATCGCATGGTATTTGTATAAACTCCGAGAGCAAGGCCGTTTCCAGCTGAAGTCATGTAAGACATTGAATATGAATGAGACATCGAAAAATTATCCGGATTGATAAATCCCAGAAGCAAAGCGGGTTGCTCATGCCAACTCCCATACGCATGTTGCTTCCGATACCGGTTGCTGAGCTGTCTTCAAAGCCGAACGGAGCTTCGTCGGTAAACATACCCGGAGCAAATTCATACGCCAGTGTGTTGTTTCTTGAGCGGCCCGGATAGGTATAATACCGAGATTGGAATATGCTGAGAACACTTTCTAAAAATGATGTTTGAGAGAGAACATTCGTGTATTTTCCACCAAGCATTCTTCTTTTAATTATAGAAGGAGCCCAATAATCTGTTGAAAATAATCTTGAATCACCGTACGAAGATTTTGTGTAATAGAATCCGTTTGCTACTCCACCGGTTGAGGTAAAGAGTCCCGGTGAACCGTTTCTATTAGCGGCTGTACCGTCAGATTCATTCATCAATCCTTCAATAGATAATTTTTGAGTAGTGCTCAGGTCAGCAGTTAATTTCAAGTTAGCTGTATAATCTCTATACGAGTCTGTCGCTAAGGGAACAAGATACATTGTTTGCTGCGCCCGCAGAGATGCCATAAATCTTAAATTACCCAACTCTCTTCCGCCCGGTACGGGACCAGCAACCGACATGTCCAAATCATAATCGGGACGAAGGATGCGCATGTCTTTCCGATGCTGAAACATAAACAAACGTTGTGCTGCTTCCGGCGTTAAATCGTTATTCGGATTATTATCGGTCAACAATTTTTGAGAGATTGAATTCCATCCTTCAAAGGTTGGATATTGCTTTTGTGTGAATTCATCCCAAGCACCGTTTGTAGTGCCTGTCCATGCAACCGAATTATCTAAATACGAACGGAGCCAATAAGAATTCGGAGAAGAGGGTCCGTCGCCAAAATATTTTTTCCCTGCCGGACGAACTCTTGTAAAAACGTTGATTGAGTACCGATCGGTTTTTCCTTCTTTCGTTACGATGTTAACCAAACCCGAACGAATGTTTCCATACTCTGCGTTAAATCCACCTGTTTGAATTTGAATTTCTTCAACAGAAGTAAAGCTTATTCCGGTGAACGGTGTATTGTCTCTTTCATCGCGCATCACCATACCGTTAAGCAAATACCCTGTTTGGCTTGCGTAAGATGTTGTAGATGATGAACCGCCTCTGAACGCGCCGCCAACAATACCGGCTTGCAGACCAACTACCGAAGTAACGTTGGCGATCGGCATATTTTCAAACTGTTCGGAGGTAACATTTACTACGCTGTTGGAAACATCTTTTTGAACCACCGGAGGAGTGGCTGTTACAACAACTTCATTTGCTTGGATTGATTCTTCTTTGAGGGAGATATTCAGCTCTGATGTCTGATTGATATTTACTCTCACATTCCGGAGAATAGATGAGGTATATCCTATCATCGAGGCTTTAATAGTATACGTTCCCGGAGGAACATTTAAGATGGAATAAAATCCATCAAGATTTGTGGCAGCACCGGCATTTGTCCCTTGAATAGTAATACTTGCAGAGATAAGCGGCTCACCGGTTGAGGCATCTTTTACAACACCGGAAATTTTTCCGGTTTGCGCTTGCAATAAAAAGGGAACGAGAATGAACAGAAAAACACACTTGTAACAAGACTGCATATTTCAGCTCCTATGTTAAGTAGGATGTTATTTTCAACTTGAGAATTTTTTCTTACAAAATTTAGAAACTCTGAAAGTTAAATCAAACGATTTGCCGTAAATATTTTTTTAAATTTTTCTTGAATTTTGCCACGAGATAAACTAAGTTTTCGGAAGGAATAAATTTTACTTAGGAACCTTATATGAAAAAGCTCTTACTGTTACTTTTTCCGATTCTCTTCCTTTTCACTTCGTGTAAAGACGTAAAAACTACCGAAACGATTACCAGTCCTATGGGGACACTCACTCTTCAAATATCAAACGTGCCTGCACTGGATGATTCTTTAGTACTTGCAGCCTGGATTATTGACGAGACAGGCAAGATCGTTCACAAATTTGGAAAACTCACCTATCCTAACGGAGCTACTTCATATACTGGCAGTTTCCCCCTTTCTTTAAGCGATTATCAAGAGAATACGAAAAATCAATTTGTGTGTGTGAGTATTGAATATAGAGATTCGACTCTTAGCGACACTGCAACTTCAAACACATTCCTTTTGATAAGTAAAATTAGAAACAATAGTTCTTCATTAAGTGTTGTTCCCAAAAAACTAACCGACTTGTTATTCGGAAGTGATTTTGACGATCAGAAGTATGTTGGGACAGATACTTCATCGGCGGTTCCTCCTTCATTCACTACGGCAACTGGTAAGTACACAGTTTTTACTCCAACAGATATTAACCCAAATACAAGTAACGGAATCTGGTTCCTTAATTACGTGAGTGCTGGAACCTATACAAAAGCATTGAGAATCCCTGAACTTCCTTCAGGCTGGACATACAAAGGCTGGGTGAACATTGACGGCAAGTATCTTTCCCTTGGTGAGTTTACTACTGCTTCGGGAAATGACGCGCAAAATCCTTTTGTTGGTGCGAATGCGTTACCGGGGTATCCGGGAGAAGATTTTATTCAAAACGCTCCTGCCGGATTTACTTTCCCGTTAGATCTTTCCGGTAAACAAGTACTCATCTCACTTGAGCCGACAGGTTTCGCCGGATACGATCATTCCAAACCCTTTCCGTTATATTTCTTTAAAGGAACAATACCTTCCAGTTTAATAAGCGCACCCAGCGCAGCGGTGCAGCCATTAACAAACAACGCCGATACTTTTCCAAAAGGTACTGCGGTTTACAGTGTTAACGTTTATTGAAATCTAATTTTTAAAACAAAAAAGGATGCCGATGAGCATCCTTTTTTTGTTTTAGAATATTCCGAAAAATTAGATTAACAATTTTCCTTTTTTCATCAGCAAAACATCATCTAAATAAACGGTCGGTTTTTTAACTACACCGTCAAGATGCAGCGGAACGGCAACACTTCCTCCCATTGATTTGTTGTTACCCAGTGCAATATGAATAGTGCCGAGTACTTTTTCGTCTTCAAGCAGAATACCGCTCAACTTAGCTTTGTGATTTGTTCCGATGCCAAACTCAGCTATGTTTCTTGCTTCAGGACCGGCTTCATCCAACATGTGAATTAATTTCTTTGCCATTTTGCCGCCGCTAATTTCTGTTGCAAATCCTTTTTCGACTTTGAGAGTCAGATTGGTATTTTTTACCAACCCTAAACCGGCCATCGAACCATCTACAATGAAAACTCCTTCAGCAGTCCCTTCCACAGGAGCTAAAAATGTTTCGCCGGTCGGCAAGTTGCCACTCTCCCCTTTCGCATGGAATAACCCTTTTGAAGCGAACACATTTCTTCCTTCAATGGAAAAAGAGATATCCGTTCCAAGTTTTGAAGTGACACGAATTTTTTTCCCTTTCTCCAAAATCTCTTTAAGCGTTAAGGAGAGGTCTGAAATTTTATGATAGTCAACATTCAATCCGCGGATCATTACTTCTTTGGTGATGCCGGGAAACGTGGCGATGCGTGCACCCAACGCTGAAGCGTCTCTTCGTGCATCTGTGTGCGTTAATGATTTTGAAGTGGGACAAAGAACAACATGAAATTTTTTCATCAACTCCGCTATGTGAGGAGAGGGCTCTTCACCATTTACTTTACCTGGAATCATTTCAACATACATGGAATGGTGTCCCAGTTTTTTAGCATTTTCGAAAAGTGATAACCCAATTTCTCTTTTTTTAGCATCACTAATGATAAGCACGCTTTCATCCGGTTGCGTGCCCATGCAGTCTCTAATCGCAATGATCGACGCTTTGTCTAATTTTGTTTTCATAGAACCTCACAACGGAAAGTTAAAATTAATTTGAATTGTGCCCGTTAAACCACCGCTGTTAACCGCTGTGTTTACCGGCTGATTCGAAAGTTCATTAACGGTTAACACCGAACCGCCCGATTTTTCAAGCGTGTTGAAATGAAAAAGACTATAGCCGGCAGAACCTTCAAGACTGATGTAGTTCCCTATCAGATACACGACAAATCCGGTGGAGAGTGAATACCCGATATTTATTTTTTTCGATTTGTAATCATCTTTTTTTGTAAGTTCGCCAGGACGGTCTTCCGACTCCATAAAGTCCGCGCTTGAAAAAATAAGACTTGCTTTTATGATTTTCCATTTCAACATATCGGTAATCGGTGTTCCAAAATCCGCACCCACTGCAAAGGTACTCATCTGAACTTCAAATGTTTTGGCAATTTCAATTGACCCCGACTTGATAATTGCTTTGTGTTTTTCAGAAAGCTTTTGGTAGTATCCTTTAAAAGAAATACTGAAGCCGGAAAATTCTTGTTCAAAAAAATTAATGCCGAATCGAAATCCCGCCGCTTGACCAAAATTATTCATCGGAGATTGGAGAGAATCTTTGTGGAGGGCGTTAAAAAAATCAATCCGGTCATTGATTGCTTCGCTTCGATATGTTTGGATACTGTATCCGGCAAACCCGCCAACTAAACCGAGGCAGCCGAAACCAAAATCCTGTGCATGAAGAAGTGATGAAATGAGAAAGAATCCTATCAAGAAAATCTTTTTCATTTTCTATTTCATTCCTTGTTCCAACCCATGTTTATTCGGTCCGGTTTCATTCATCCGCAGCATGAAAGCGAAAAACAATCCGAAGAACCCAAGCAGTGAAAATATCCACATGCCAAGATTGTAGCCTGAAGGATTTGCTGCACTTGCGCCCGAGTAGTCGTTTGCGAAACCAATCAGCAAATTAAATCCGAACAAACCGATATTTTGAATCATGGTCATTAATCCGTAGGCGGTTCCCAGTTTGGAAGAATCAACCACAAGCGCAACCGAAGGCCACATGACAGCGGGTATAAGCGAGAACGCAATCCCCATTAGTGACATCGGAATAATGAGGTACATAGGAATTTGCGAATGAATGTCAAAAAAATCGAGATTGATTGCGAGCGAGCCATGCAGACCAAGCGGAGAGGCTAAATCAACTTTGTATGCCATGATAAGATATACCGGAACGATGAGCAGAGAACCGAACATCATTAGCAGCGAGCGCTTTCCGATTTTATCGGCAAGCAAACCGAACAGCGGTGTAAAAAACATTGCGGCTAACGTTAACATGCTGGAAAGATTTCCGCCGACTTCTCTTGTTGTTCCGTGCGCATCCTGAAAAAATTTAATGGCAAATGTTTGGAACGGAAACATCGCAGAGTAGAACGTAACACACAACGCGGATATGTACCAAAATGATTTCCCAAAATTGAAAAGTTCTTTAAAGACAATCTTATCCTGCTCCCCATCTTTCGGCATGGCAAACTTTTTAGCTGCAAGCATATCGAGAACAAAATAAATTGCGATGAATACAACTGCCGAAATGCCCGCAAAAACCGAAATCATCAGCGGAGTTTGCCAATGGCTGTAAAAACTTTTTCCCCATGTTGGAGAATTTAATGCGAGAAACGAACCAAGCCGCGCGACGGTTAAATTCAAACCGAATGCAAACGACAATTCTTTTCCTTTAAACCAACGCGCTATGATGGTGGTGATGGCAACAATCATTGATTCTGCGCCGAGTCCGAAAATAAGTCTGCCCGTAGCCATTAAATAAAGGCTCGAACTCATTGCCGTGATAACCGCACCGATAAAAATTAAGATAGTAAAAATGGTTACCGAAATTCTTGTTCCGATTTTATCGATAACAAGTCCGCCGATAAGAACCATGATGATATTGGGGAAGCTGTAAATCGCCTGCAGCAGCCCAATGTCAGAATCCGAAAAATGTAATTGTTTTGCAAGGAGATCGGCAAGCGGACTAATACAATCATAAATGTAATAATTGCCAAACATGGCAAGGCTTACGAACACTAACACAGCCCAACGGAAAAATTTAGTTGGTTCCGGTTTTACAACAATTGTTTCTTCCAACGCATTACTCATTTTCTTTAATACTATCTTAATCTTGTCCTTTGCAAGACAAGATTAAGACGTGAAATATTACTTATTTAGCCGGAATATTGCTCAATGCTTTTACGAGCAATTCATAAAAAGGCTGAACGGATTGTATGTTCAAACGTTCGTCCGGAGAATGCACACCGTACATCGTTGGTCCGAATGAGATCATATCCATATTTGGATATTTTTCACTTATGATTCCGCATTCCAATCCGGCGTGAATAGCGGCAACTTCCGGTTCTTTGCCGTTCATCTCAGTATAAACCGATTTGAAGACTTTCAGAATTTCAGAGTGAACATTCGGTTTCCAACCGGGATAACCATCACCGTGCGAAACTTCAGCGTCAGCAAGCGCGAACACCGAGTGAACCATATCAACAATATCTTGATTTTCTGAAGCTACTGAACTTCTTTGACTTGTAACGATATCTACAACGTTATCCGTAGTAATTATGGTTGCAAGATTTGTTGAAGTTTCAACCAATCCGGCAATGTCGGGAGACATTGTAATTACGCCATGAGGAACTGCATACAATGCGTTCAATAATTTTGCGGCAGTCGTTTTGTCCATCACTTTTGCAGGAGCGGCAAACGCCTCAGCCGAGACCAAAAGATTCGGTTCGTTTGTAGCAAGTTCTTCTTTAATAGTTTTGTTATAGTCGGCAAGTGAAGCAAGAAATGCTGATTCTTTCGACTTCGGAACTGTTACAACAGCGAATGCTTCGCGCGGAATAGCATTGTGTTTGTTTCCGCCTTCAATCTGCGCAAGCCGGAGATCAAACGCACCGAGACTGTTCCATAAAAATCTGTTAAGAATTTTAATCGCGTTTCCTCTGCCGGTATGAATTTCGAGTCCGGAGTGTCCGCCTTGTAAACCGGCAACTTTGATTTCGTAAGCAGCAGAATCTGCCGGAACATTTTCCGCTGTGAACGTAAATTTAGCCGCTGTATTTTTTCCGCCGGAACAGCCGATGAAAAATGTTCCGAGTTCTTCGGAATCAAGATTCAACAAAATATCTGCTTTTAATATATTCGGGTCAAGACTTGCGGCGCCCGTTAAACCTGTTTCTTCATCCAACGTGAAAAGACATTCAATCGGCCCGTGTTCAATCGAACTATCTTCGAGTACGGCTAATGCAGCTGCAACGCCTATTCCGTTATCGGCGCCAAGCGTTGTTCCTTTTGCTTTCACGTAGTCGCCGTCGATATAAACTTGAATCGGATCGTTGTCGAAATCGTGTTCAACTCCACGGTTTTTTTCGCACACCATATCGATGTGTCCCTGCAGCACCACGGTTTTCAAATTTTCTTTTCCTTTTGTGGCAGGTTTTTTAATAATAATATTTCCGAATGCGTCTTTAACGGTTTCGAGATGTAATTTCTTCCCGACCGAGAAAATATATTCCGCAATTTTTTCTTCCTTTTTTGAAGGACGCGGATACTGACAAATTTCCTCGAAGTATTTCCAGACTAATGCCGGTTTTAGTTCACCTAAGACTGTAGCCATTGTTAATTTCCTTTTTCTTGTAGTTCAATAAATGTAATTAATCGTTGTTCATAAATTCCGGTAAGAAATCTGGTTAACCGTTCTTCCACCGGTTGAATTTTTTCCCCAAACTTTTTTGTCAGCTCCAAAGCAATTTCTTCTACAGATTTTTTACTGTCAATCTGCAGCCACACCGCAGAACCAAGTTCATCAAGTTTTACGTTAAAAAACTTATACTTCATGAACGGCAAAATAACCTTAACGGCAAATGCGTTAGAAAACTTTGGAATTAAAACCGTTACCATGTTTGCCTCATCAACCGAGGCTTCAAAATTTTTTACGGGATGAGCTTCCAGATAATTAAGCTTCTTAAGTATTTCCCGCCGTTGACGAAAATTCATACGCTGCTCTTAAAAAAAACAGTCCCGGCCTTTTGCTCCGGGACCGATAAAAATATTACATTGAAATTTGTGGCGGAAGCGGATCATCCGGCTTTCCGGCATTACTAATTGGGATTTTAATTAACGCGAATGCGATAACGAGAAGCACTATTCCGCTTATAATGAGCGAGAACGGTGAAGAGAGATCCGCTATCTTTATTTCGAAGAAAGCGAATCCGGCAAACAGCAGTCCGATCAATGCCTCCCCGGCTATCAATCCGGCAGCAATGAGTACTCCGTTATTTTCAACGCGCGATTTTTGTCCATCGTTAAATTGTTTTCGTTCGTTAATTTTTTCAACGATTCCTTTAATTAAACCGCCGACAAAGATGGCGAAGGTTGTTCCCATCGGGAGATACATACCAACGCTAACAAGCATCGGGCTTTTAACATTCATCATAATAAAACCGACACCCATCAACATTCCGGTAAAAATGAGAATCCATTCCATATCTCCGGCAACAATACCTTTTGAAAGAATTGCCATCAAACTTGCTTGAGGTGCAGGTAATTGATCGCCGCCAAAACCTGTTCCACCGGATTTGATATTCCCTTCATGCAAAATTAAAAGCGGAATAAACATAACAGCAGCGGCTACTAAAATTCCGATGATATCACCGACCTGCATCTTCCAGGGCGTTCCGCCGAGAATATGTCCGGCTTTCAAATCTTGAAGCATTTCACCCGCTACAGCCGCCGCAACGCAAACAACCGCCGCCACGCCAAGAACAGCCGCAACTCCCTGAGTTCCTTTCATACCAAGTGCAACCATTAATAAGGCAGCAACAACAAGTGTTGAAAGTGTTAAACCGCTAATCGGGTTATTGCTGGAACCGATGATTCCAACAAGATATCCCGAAACAGCTGCAAAGAAGAATCCGGCAATAATCATTACCAGAGTAGCCACTAATGCGGCAAGCACATCTTGTGCGAAATAATTATAAATGAAGAAGGTTGCTAACGAGGCTAAGCCGATGCCCAACATCACGTAGGTGAAAGGAATATCGCGTTCGGTTCTTTCAGTAGTTGATTCTCCGGACGCGGCTTTTTTCACATCTCCAACCGAACGGGCAATACCGGTAACAAGACTTTTTCTCATTTTGAATAACGTATATGCCGCGCCAACCAACATACCGCCGATAGCAATCGGACGAACGTAGCTTTTCCAAACTCCTGTAATTTCTTTTGCCCAATCCAGAGTCGCCGGATCAGCGTTTCCAAATTTGAAGTAGGCGATGATTGGAGCAAGTAATCCCCAAGCTAATACACCGCCGCTAAAGTTTAATGCGGCTAAGCGTGGACCGATGATGTAGCCAACGCCCATGTAAGCCGGACTAACATCAGGCGATTTGAAAAGAATTCTTCCTTTTCCGAACGTAGCTAATTTATCTGCGCTTGTTGCAAATAATTGAAATTGACCGAGCGCCTGAATTAAGGCACCAAGTCCCATTGCGCCGAATAAAAATTTAGAACCCGAACCGCCATGCTGTCCGGCTTTATGAATTTCGGAAGCGGCGACAGATTCCGGGAACGGTAATTCGACATCTTCAACCATTACCCGGCGAAGAAGCGCGACAAACATAATTCCGAGTACACCACCGGCAAACATGATGGCTGCCGATATTGCGTAATGCCCCGGAGTGTAAAACGGATCCCAAATTCCCGCAATAAAAAATGCAGGAATAGTAAAGATAGCTCCCGCGGCAATCGATTCACCAATCGACCCGACGGTACGAGCGAAGTTTTCTTCAAGAATTGTCCCCTTAAACAATTTGATAATTGCCATCCCGATAACCGCAGCAGGGTAAGTTGCGGCGATGGTCATTCCCGCTTTTAATCCTAAGTAGGCATTTGCTGCACCAAGTACAACCGCCAACACAAGACCAATGATAAGCGCACGAACCGTGAATTCCGCCATGTTCGTTTCAGACGAAACAAAAGGGACAAATTTTCTTTGTTCGGACATTTCAACCTCTTATGATCATTAAGAACTAAATTAATTAATTTGAAAATGTTTCTTCAAATATAAGAATGATTTCTCGGCACTTCCAAGAAAACTTTTCACAACAAGGGGAAAATATTTTTCTCTCTTTCGCTTGGGAATCTTTTACCGCTCTTTCGGTTTTCTTCAAGATTAAAAGTAAATTTGCCGGAGAAATGATTTTTGTTTGCCATTCATTTTTGACTATGAACTTACGGAGACTTTCGGTTATGACACAACTTTTTTTGAAAAAGATTTTTCTACTTCTCTTACTCATTGATTTTTCATTCACCCTAAACGCACAAGAAATAAAAAGAATTCACTTACCAAACGGTTGGGATGTTACACCGGTAGGCGAAAGTTTACGGCTCGGAGATCTTCCTTTACAAGTCGCTGTTTCCCCGTCCCACAACCTTATGGCTGTTACAAATAACGGACAGAGTGAACAATCGATTCAACTTATTTCTCCAAAAGATTTTCAACTCTTGGATACTAAGAAAATCTCCAAAGCATGGTATGGACTTGCTTTCTCTACGGATGAAAAATTTTTATATGCTTCGGGCGGTAACGATAATTGGATACTGAAGTATGCAATCGTAAATAATAAGTTAGAGGTTGCGGACACATTTAAACTTGGCGCGAAATGGCCCGAAAAAATTTCTCCCGCCGGAATAGCGCTTGATGAAACGAAGCACAGAATTTATGTCGTCACAAAAGAGAATAATTCGCTCTATATCATCAATACTCAAAAGAAAGAAGTTGAACGTCGTTTTCCTCTTGGCGGGGAAGGATACAAATGTTCCCTTTCCAAGAACAAGAAGCTCCTTTACATCTCATGCTGGGGCGGAGATAAAATTCTACTTTTCAACACGGTAAAAAATAAATTTGCCGGTGAAATTGCTGTTGGAGATAATCCGAACGATTTCTGCTTAACGAAGAATGAAAAATTTCTCTTCGTTGCCAACGCTAATGATAATTCGGTTTCAGTCATTGATCTTCAAGCAAAAAAAGTAATCGAAACGTTAAACACGGCACTCTATCCTAATTCTCCTATTGGCTCAACCCCCAATGCTGTTGCGCTTAGCGAAGATAGCAACTTACTCTTTATCGCCAACGCGGATAATAATTGTCTCTCCGTTTTTGATGTCTCACATCCCGGTACGAGTGTAAGCAAAGGATTTATTCCAACCGGATGGTATCCTACAAGTGTGCAGGTTATCGGGAACGATATTTATGTTGCTAACGGCAAAGGTTTTTCGTCAATGGCAAATCCGTATGGACCAAATCCGACGCGGAAAGGCAAACTTACCCAGTATCAGCATGGAGATACTTCACATGTAGTTAAAGAGCAGTATATCGGCGGGTTATTTTGGGGAACATTAAGTAAGATTCCCATCCCCGATGCTGAAGAGTCTTCACATTATTTGCAGCTTGTTTATGAGAATACTCCGTATCAGAAAGAAAAGGAGTTTGCGGCAAGCGGAGAAGAAGGAAATCCCATTCCGAAAAATGTTGGCGAGACGTCTCCCATAAAGCATGTCTTTTATGTCATCAAAGAAAACCGGACTTATGATCAAGTGTTAGGCGATATAGCCGGTGGTAATGGCGACACCAGTTTGACGTTGTTCGGAGAATTTTACACACCAAATCAACACAAACTTGTGAAAGAATTTGTTCTGCTCGATAATTTTTACGCGAATGCAGAGGTGAGCGCAGATGGACATAATTGGAGTATGGGTGCATACGCAACAGACTACCTTGAAAAAACCTGGCCGACAAGCTACGGAGGAAGAGGCGGTTTGTATGATGCAGAAGGACTTCGTTCAACCGCAAATAACAAACAATTTATTTGGGACCTTTGCTCGAAACATAATGTAAGTTTCCGGACGTATGCAGAGTTTACAGGCGAAGGAAAGCCGAATCTCCCTGTGCTGAAAGATCATGTTTGTGAATCGTTCACCGAATGGGATATGAAAGTGAGAGATACAACCCGCTTTTATGAATGGAAACATGATTTCGATTCACTGCTTGCTATCAATAAAGTGCCGCAGTTAAGTACACTCAGATTTATCAATGATCATACAGAAGGATTGAAGAAAGGGAGTCCGACACCCTTTGCGCATGTTGCGGATAATGATTTAGCTGTCGGATTATTTATTGACTATTTGAGTCATTCCCCTCTCTGGAAAGAATCCGCTGTTTTCATTGTTGAAGATGACGCGCAGGATGGTCCCGACCATGTTGATGCTCATAGAACAACCGCTTATGTAGCCGGGGGATTTGTAAAAAGAAATTTTGTTGATCACACAATGTATTCCACAGCTTCGATGCTGAGAACAATGGAATTAATTCTTGGGCTTCCCCCAATGAGTCAGTATGATGCAGCCGCCGAACCAATGTGGAGATGTTTTAGCAACTCGCCAAATTTGACTCCATTTACTTCAGTACCGTGCAATGTTGATTTGGATTCCAAAAACACAGCTGAGAATATCTGGCAAAGAAAAAGTGAATCACTCGATTTTACCGAGGCTGATAGAATTCCGGACGGCGAGTTTAATAAAATTATATGGTACGCGGTGAAAGGCTTAAATGCGGAATATCCCGGAACACGAAGAGCGGCGTTTTTAAAAATTAATAATGAAGATTAATTATTTCTGTAAGGAGTTCACCTATGTCCGAAAAAAAATCTAATCGGCTTCTTTCACTTGACGTCTTTCGTGGAATCACGATTGCGGGAATGGTTCTTGTTAACGATGCAGGGGATTGGGGACACGTTTATACCCCGCTTGAACACGCACCATGGAACGGACTAACTCCAACAGATTTAATTTTCCCCTTCTTCATGTTTATTGTTGGAACAGCAATGACTCTCTCATTTGCAAAACGAAGAGAACAAGGCGTCTCTGATGGTGTTCTCTTTAAGCATGTGCTGAGCCGCGGACTGATAATATTCGCAATCGGAGTTTTTCTTTACCTTTTCCCCAATTTTGATTTTCACACGATGAGAATAATGGGCGTCCTCCAGAGAATCGCGGTTGCGTACGTGGCTTCTTCGGCTATTTCTCTTTTCTTCAACAAACGGGGAATTGTTTTTTGGATTATAGGAATACTCGCCGGTTATTGGGCTGCAATGACCCTGATTCCCGTTCCCGGAATTGGTGCAGGTGTGCTTACTTCCGAAGGTAATTTATCCGGTTTTGTCGATAGAATTTTTCTCACCGGACACATGTGGTACTTAACAAAAACTTGGGATCCCGAAGGACTTTTAAGTACAGTACCATCAATTGCAACAATTCTGCTTGGAATACTCGCCGGTTTTGAACTTCGAACGGATAAAAGTCTAACCGAAAAAATTAATACCTTCTTTGTGTGGGGAAGCGTACTAACCGTACTCGGTTTAATGATCAATCCCTTCTTTCCTATCAATAAAAATCTCTGGACAAGTTCTTATGTATTGGTTACAGGCGGACTCGCGTTTGCCTCACTCGCTTTCTGTCTCTACGTAATCGAAATAAAAGAGAAAAAAGGATGGACAAAACCGTTTATCATTCTTGGTACAAACGCAATTGCCGCGTACGTTTTTGCAGGACTTTTTTCCTCAATCATCTACTGGATACCGGTTCAGCAAGGAACAGAATCAAAACCGTTTCAAGAAGTATTCTATAAAATTGCTTTCGGCTGGATTCCCGATCCGTACATGGCTTCCGCGGCTTTCGCAATTGTCTTTGTTCTTATTACCTGGCTTTTTGCCTGGGCACTCTATAGAAAGAAAATTTTTATAAAGATTTAATACCATGAACAGACTTACAGGATCATCGTATTTTCTTTTTCTTTTTTTCTTGCTAAGCATGATGATGCTTGGCAATGAAAACACCAACGCACAAAGAAATAAAAAGAATGATCATGTTGTCGAGTCGGCTAAAATGGTGCTCGAACGGCTCATCGGAAGTCGGGTGAAAGATTTTGAGCTGATCCACCTTCAACAAAGCAACTCGAATGACTATTTTGAATTCTCCGCCGCAAAAGGGATTGTCACGATTAAAGGGACTACCACGATTGCCATTACAAGAGGATTTTATGAATTTCTTCGTTCGCAGGGTTATGGCATGGTTACTTGGAGCGGTAAAAGATTGCAGCTTCCAAATCACTTTCCCGATCTTCCGGTTACTTCAGGCAAAACCGCATTTACATTTCGGGAATATTTTAATGTTTGTACTTTCGGCTATACAACTGTTTGGTGGGATTGGAAACGATGGGAAAAAGAACTTGATTGGATGGCGCTTCACGGTATCAATATGCCCCTTGCGATGGTGGGGCAAGAAATTATTTGGACGCGTCTTTGGGAATCGTTTGGAGTTAAACGCAACGAGCTAAATGATTTTTTTACCGGACCAGCTTTTCTTCCCTGGCAGAGAATGGGAAATGTTAACAAGCATGGCGGCCCTTTAAGTAATGAGTGGATGGAAAATCAAAAAGTCTTGCAGCATAAAATTCTTACCCGAATGCGTGAGCTCGGCATGCAGCCGATAGCTCCGGCATTCTCCGGATTTGTTCCTCCTTCATTCGCACAAAAATTTCCCGGACAAAAAATTATTAAAAATTCCAATTGGGGAAATTTTCCCGATGGATTTCAAACGTATGTTCTTCCGCCCGATGCACCGCTCTTTATCGAAATCGGAAAAAAATTTATTACCGAGTATGAAAAAGAATATGGAAATTTTGATTACTACCTTGCCGATACGTTTAACGAGCTGGACGTTCCGGTCAGTCAAGAAAACAGATATAACGAGTTAGCCGCTTACGGAAAGGCTGTCTTCAATTCTATTTCGGAAGGCAACCCGAAAGCTAACTGGGTGATGCAAGGATGGATGTTCGGGAACGATCAACGGTTTTGGGATACCGCTTCTGTTAGCGCTTTGCTTCGCGATGTTCCTAACAACCGCGTTGTCATTATCGATTTAGCAGATGAAATGTTTGAAGGATGGAAAAAGTTTGACGGCTTTTACGGAAAGAAATGGATAAGTTCGGTTATTCATAATTTCGGCGGCAATAACCCGCTCTATGGCGATATCAAATTTTTCGCGCATTGTTGGGCAGATGTTTTGGGGAACAGCAATCGGGGCAATGTAATTGGCATTGGACTTTCTCCGGAAGGAATTGAAAATAATGAAGTGATTTACGAATTACTCACCGATGGAGTCTGGACACCCGAACCAATCGATCTAACTCAATGGCTGAAATTTTACATGGCAAGCAGGTACGGAAGTTCTTCTCTAGCAATCACGCTTGCGTGGCAGAAACTGATTGAACATGTGTACACTTTTTCATCGCTTAATTTCAAACACGCGTTTCAAACCAGACCTTCGGCAAATCCTAACACAAGCGTTAAGGACACAACTTCTCTCCGGGAAATAGTTGATGTCTTCATCGCTTCTTATAATGAATGCAAAACAAGCAATCTCTTTCTCAACGATCTTCTCGAAGTAACCGCCCATTATGCCGGAACTAAAATTGACGAGAAACTAAAGCTCGCGCTTGCAGCACACGAAGTCGGTGAATTTGCGATGCGGGATACACTTGCGAACGAGGCTCTTTCATTGATGAATCAATTTGATGAGATGCTCTCGACACGAAAAGATTTGAGACTTGATACATGGATTAGCAGCGCGCGGAGTTTGGGTAAATCGAAACAAGAAAAAAGTCTCCTTGAGCAAAATGCCCGTACTCAAGTAACCATTTGGGGCGGACCAGACCTGTATGATTACGCAAGTAAATTGTGGAGCGGACTCATTTCCGATTTTTACCGAAAACGATGGGGAATTTATTTTAAAGGTTTGAAGGAAAACGCTAATACCGATTCGTTGAATCAAACCATAAAAAGCTGGGAGGTGGCATGGACACTGCAAAGAAACTATAGTGAGCCTATTCAATCCAAAACTCCGTATGCATCAGCTGTAAATCTTCTTTCTGCGATTGATCATTCTTTAAATGTCGCGCCAACACCAAACATCAATGTTGAAAAGCATGTAATCGTAAAAAATGATTCTCTGCTCGTTACACTCAGTAGTCAAAATTCTTCAACTGAGATTCGGTACACACTTAACGGCGATGAACCAAGCAAAAAAAGCATCCTTTATGTAAAACCCTTTTACATTTTTGGTTCAACGGTGATTAAAGCCAAGAGTTTTCTCGACAAAAATAATCCCGGCATTACTGCAACAAAAGAAATTTCACAAGTGGATGCTTCCAATGGAATACTCTGTTCCTATTACGAGCAACCGATTCCAAGTTTGAACGATCCGGGATTGAAGTCATTCACTCCTGTGAAAACAAAAAAAGTTTATGCGTTTGATATATCGGAAGTGGCACCGAGAAGCGATGATTTTATTGAAATCTTTGAGACGCAACTCGAAATATCCACCGCTGGCGAGTACACATTTTTTACTGAATCGGATGACGGCAGCAGATTGCTTCTAGACGATTCACTCGTGGTAAATAACGATGGTTACCATGCAAGAAAAGAAGTCTCCGGCAACATAGCGCTTCAAAAAGGAAAACATTCTTTGAGAGTTGAGTTTTTTGAGGCGCGCGGCGCTGAGTATTTGAAAGTTAGTTATGACGGACCGGACTTCAACAAAAAAGCTATTGAAGCGGGAAGGTTGTTTCTGCCGATTACTGTAAGAAGATAAATTTCTCGACTTTAATTTTGGATACCAACACTTTTTTTATAATAAAAGAATGAATCGCTTCACCCCCTCCGCTTCTTTTCAAGAAGAGCAGGCAATATTTCTTCGCTTCCTTGGTAAACCGGATTATTTTTTCTTACAAATTATCAAGCAGCATAAAATCTCTTTTTGCCGGAGCTTTTGTTTCTTCTAAATACTTTTTATCAAAGGTGCAGAGTTTTAACAGCGGACAAACACCACAACCTGGTTTTGCCGGTTTGCAGATGTTTCTCCCCAGCCTAATTAAATTTGTGTGAAAGCTATGAGCGGTGTTTGGCGGTATGGAATCTTTTATAGCCAAAAATGTTTTATCCGGTGTGGAGGTGGAGACAACCCCAATGCGGTTAAGGGTGCGGTGAATGTGCGTATCAACCGGGCAAACATTCCGACTGAGCGAAAAAAGAAGAACGCAGCTTGCCGTTTTTACTCCCACTCCGTGGAACGCGGTCAACTCGTGTAATATTTCTTCATCTTCTTTGTGGATGAAATAATCAAATGACATTTCTCCTTTTTCTTTTTTCAGATAACTGAGAATATTTTTAATTGCGGCGGCTTTTTGTTTCCCTAATCCCGCAACACTTATAATCTTTTCAAGTTTTTTTACCGGGAGCTTCTCAACTTCATCCCAGCCGGCAAATGATTTTTTCAAATTGGAGTACGCTTTAAATGAATTATTATCGTTCGTGTTTTGCGAAAGGATGGTTCCAATCAACGTATCCAACGGTGAAACCTTCCTCTTGTTCTTCTCCGGAACACCGAAAGCTTTTAGCAACAGTTCGTTAATCTTTTTTATTTTTTGTTTCATATTTTTTTCTTCTTCGCGTCTAAAATACAAAGAACATCCGTTCCCGGCACACAAAAAGTTTCTTCAAAATGCGTAACTTGGTGCAGAAATTTTTCAATCATCAGAGGAAACTATGCCCACATTAATGGTAAGCATTTCAGGAATTAGAGGAATTGTAGGAGATGGTCTCGATCCACAAACGATTGTCAAATACACTTCAGCTTACGCCGATTTTTGCGGCAAAGGAAAAATAGTTGTCGGAAGCGACGGACGCATTACCGGTGGTATGGTTCGCGATATTGTTGTGGGAACCCTTCGTGCAAAAGGAAATGATGTGCTTGATATCGGCATCTGTCCAACCCCCACTGTTCTCTTCAATGTAAAAAAACAAAAAGCCGTTGGGGGGATTCAAATCTCCGCAAGCCATAACCCAAATGAATGGAACGCGTTGAAACTCCTTAATAGCAAAGGAGAGTTTATGAGTCCGGCTGAAAACAAAAAGATGCTGTCGTTATTGCCCTCGGCAGATAAAACTTTTGTTCCGTGGAATAAACTTGGCAAGCTTACCAATTACACAAAAGGTTTGGATGACCATATTGATGCAGTGCTGCGATTGGACTATATAAACGTTGCAAAAATTAAAAGAAGAAAATTCAAAGTATTGCTCGACTCTGTAAACGGCGCCGGAGCTTACTCAATGCCAAAATTGCTTGCAAAACTTGGTTGTGAAGTCATCGAAATGAACTGCGAAAAAACCGGCATCTTCCCTCGTCTGCCGGAACCGATTCCGCAAAACTTAACAGCAACTATGAAAGCTATAAAAAAACATAAAGCCGATATTGGAATTGTTGTTGACCCGGATGTTGACCGTTTAGTGCTTATCACCAACGACGGCAAACCGTTCAGTGAAGAGAACACAATTACCCAGGCAGTAAAATTTTATCTTTCGAAAAAGAAAGGAAATGTTGTTGTTAACTTATCAACGACACGCGCGGTGGATGATGCCGCGGCACAATTCGGCTGTAAAGTTTTTCGTTCTCCTGTGGGTGAAGCGAATGTAGTTGAGAAAATGAAAGCAGTAAAAGCGGTAATCGGAGGCGAAGGAAGCGGCGGAGTTATTTTACCGAAAGCAGTGTTTGGTAGAGACGCGTTAACCGGAACCGTTATCATGCTGCAGCACCTTCTGGAGTTTGGCGAAACTATGGCTCAGTTAAAAGCCTCGCTGCCGCAATATTACATAGCGAAGAATAAAGTCAGCTTGAAAGGAATTAATCCTGATGCCGTGTTGAAAAAACTGAACCGGATGTTCAGTAAAGAAAAAGTAAATATGGAAGACGGATTACGGATAGACTTTTCGGATCACTGGGTTCATTTCAGAAAATCAAACACAGAGCCAATCATCAGAATTATCACCGAAGCAGATACGAAAGAAAAAGCTGAAATTTTATCCAAGAAATATTTCAGTTTGATCGAAAAGTTGTAAAGCTTAAAAGCGGGAATGGGGCGCCCGCTAACGCTGCACAAGCCGTTTTAGTGCTACAAATTTTAATGCAGTCTGCTTCTTTTTTGCAGATAAGCGAACAACGCTTTGTCAAATGGAGTTGAGGTATCAATTAAATTATACTCAACGCCGTTCCGCAAACATTCTGCTTTAATCTTCCGAATAAAATCTTCCATTGCGTCTTTGTACGCTTTTTGAATTTGATACGGCTGAGTGGTAATCTCTTCCCCGGTTTCCAAATCTTTAAAGATTGAATCTTTTTGAAAAGCAAAATTTCGCTCCGCAGGGTCAAGGAGATGAAAGACAAGCACTTCATTTTTATAAAAACGGAATTTCTTAATTGCGCTGATAACTGTTTCCGGATTATCGAAAAGATCAGAAAGAATAACCACCAATCCCCGTTTTGTAATTTTATCGGAAATTTGATTCAAACAAAATGAAGTGTTTGTAGCGGTGTCTGGCGCAATAGACGCTAGTGAATTAATTATTTCTTTCAGATATATTCTTGAAGAATTTGGAGGTAGATATTTTTTAATTTCGGAACCGTACACAGAAAGTCCAACCGCATCCTTCTGTTTTATCATGAGATAGCTCAAACTTGCGGCAAGCTGAGATGCATACTCAAGTTTTGTAATCTCTCCGCTTTTGTACGTCATCGATTTTGAAATATCGAGCAGTAAGTACGACTTTAGGTTTGTTTCTTCCTCGTATTGCTTTACAAAAAACTTATCAGCCTTTCCGTAGACTTTCCAATCAATATCTTTAGGAGAATCTCCCTGCATGTACGGGCGATGTTGACTAAACTCAATACTGAAGCCGTGATACGGACTTTTGTGAAGGCCGAGCAAAAACCCTTCAACAATTAATCTCGCCCGCAGTTCCAAACTTGAAATTTTGGAAACGACTGCCGGGTCGAGAAATCTTTTTACATCTACCTGATCTTCCCGCTGCATGGTTACTTCTTGGAAGTTATCTGCATCTGGTGTTTAGCGATAATTTCTTCAGGAGAAAGCCCCATATTATCCAATTCAGTTTTCACATCGTCAGCCAATTCGTGATTCGGAAACGTTGAGAGAAATTTTTTGTATGTCACCGTGGCTTCATCAAAATTACCAAGCGTGTTCGCCTGAATAAATCCCGCCATAAAAAGTGCTGCGGGAGCAAATTCCGCTTTCGGATAATTCACAAATACTTTTTGATAGTATTCCACCGCCTTCTGTTGTGCTTTTGATGACTCAACGGCTGTGATAACTCCGGATTGATATAATTTACCGTTTTGATAGAGAGCTTCTGCTGCGATGTCGCTTGTCGGATAGTCCTTTACGATATTGTCATAAGCAGCCGCGGCTTCGGAATATTTTTTGTCTTTAACTAACTGATTTGCCTCTTCAAACCGCTCTTTTTCATTTTTTCCGCATCCGGAAAAGAGAAATGCCGCAATTGAGAAGAAAACAAGAAATGATTTCATATTACCTCAAAAATTTATATTTTTTCATCTGTAAGCTATTAAATCTTGAAAAGAGTAACAACCGATTAAATGGAGACTTGCTATTTCTCGATCAGGGGTTTAAGAATGTGATGTTTCTCACGGTTTCCGGTCTCCTGTAAATTTTTTCTCTTGAAACACAGCATCGCATAGTTAGAGGAAGTAATTTATAGGAAATAATTCTAACTATTTTGAAAAAAATAGTTTTTCTAATTGTTGCAAAATAGTTTAGATTAAGCAAAAGAGATTCCTTCTTTTTTGTGTAAAGGCAAATAATTAAATAAGCTAAGGAGGCTTAACATGAAAATTTGCAGAGCATTATTCATAGCTGTCTTTGCAGTTTTATTAAGCAGTTCGGTTTCAGCGCAGGTAATCAACACGTTTGACTTAACTATTTTTAAACCTTTACCTGAAGTTGACTTAGGTGCATTATCAATTGCAAATGACCTTTCCGGTGCACCGAGAGTATTCCAAGTAACCATAGCGCCTGAAGGTGTTGATGTTTTTCTTGAAGGAGAAATTGCATGGACCGATGTTGGACAAACTCAGCCAAAGACAATCTTTAATTTCAAAACTCGAATATTCAAGTCAAAAACTTTTTATAATACCGACCTCGGCAGCAACGATATCCGTATTTCCTCTTCCCATTCTAACAATAATGTTATTAATGAATTGGTGAAAAAGGGCAAACCCTCCGGACGATTTGATATCAATTTAACCTTGAAAAATCCCGCCGGTATGGTTTTGAGATCGGCAACAGATTTTATTGAATTCTTGAATCCGTCTCAGTCCTTCACCGTTCTCACTCCGGCAAAAGAAACAAACCTTCAGCTTGGAAACTTTGTGGCTTCATGGATTCAAGTACCGGGAGCAACAAAATACCGGATCAGAGTGAATGAAAGAAAAAACTCGTCTCAAAGTCTGGAAGACGCCCTCCGCTCGGGAAATCCGATTATTGATTATCGGGAAATTCCAAATACCGTTGCTTCTATAAATTTAGCGCAGCTCCCAAATCTTCGTCCGATTTTGGAAGGACAGGAATTAGTGCTTCAAGTTGTGGCTATTATTCAATTACCGACAGGAAATTCAGAATTGGAAAGCGACATTGTTAACTTCTTTGTTTCCGGCTCAAACGATGCTCGAAATAACGCTATTAAAAATGATCTGATCTCAATTACTCAATCACTACCGGGAAATCTTGGATCAACATTGGTTAATCTCCTCTCGGATCCAAACTTCAGAATCAAACGGCTTGTTGATGAAAAGGGAAATCCGATTTCAGACGATCAATTAAAAAATTTACTTAATTATCTGAACGCAAATCCGGATCAGATAGTAAACGCAATCTTTGTTCACAAGTAAAGAAAGGGATAAGAACAATGAAACGATTAAATTTTTCTTTACTTAGTTTTCTGATGGCAGCGTTCCTCAGTATAACTTTTGCCGGTGAGAATCCGTCTCCGGCTGAAGCTCCGGTTGCAATTGTTATGAAGATTGTAAAAGATGTGAATTTTAAGAAAGCAGACGGAGACTGGTCAACTGTAAAAATCGGACAACCGCTCGCAACCGGTGACGAGGTAAAAACAGGCTCCAAATCCCTTGCGCTCATTAAATTTACAGATAATTCTATTTTGAGAGTTCGTGAAAATTGTTCAATTAAAATTTATGCTGATAAATCGAACAAGCAAATTTCGAAAAACACTTACATCAATAAGGGTGATGTAAATTTCAAAGTTACCAAACAAGAGAATGAAGAATTTCAATTTACAACGCCAACTATGGTGGCTTCCATCCGTGGAACTGAAGGAATGATTGGTGTTGACGAGAACGGGAACTCTTCCCTCTTTGTTGAAGAAGGCTCGGTAGATTACACCACCACCGTCGGCGAACAAAAAAAAGGTAATGTACGAGGCGGAAATTTCGCTTCTGTTGATAAAGACGGACAAATTGATCAAGGAAGCATCTCCGATCAAATGCGTAAGAAACTGGAGAATGCTAAAAAGACAAATACGAAAAAGATAATAATTGATACGAATCAAGGTGAATTGATCATAGAGTACCTGGAAGATTAATTCTTATAAACTCTGCTTTTGAAAAAGGGCAGAGTTTTTTTATTTTATCCACAACATATTTAAAAAAATCGGAGATTGGTCAATGATGAAGAAAGCTACTTTTCTTTTCGTTATTTTGCTTTTCGGGCTCCTCCCTAACGTCCTTGCCCAAGTAAGTACAGTTGTATCAGAAATGAAGATAGGAGCAGCTAAAGAAAATGATCCGCTTACCATCGAAGCAAAACTCCAGCAATCTCTTCCTATTTCCAGCGCTGTAATTTACTACCGTCAATTCGGGCAGAACGAGTTTGTGCAATCCGAAATGATTCAACAAAGCGGTTCATACTTTTTTACGGTACCCGGCGGTGAAGTTACTCCTCCATTCATTGAATATTACTTGAAGTTTACATTCCAATCGGGAAAATATGAGACGTACCCGGTTGAGTACGATGCAAACAACACACCGCTGCAAATTCCGGTTCAAGGAATTTCCGGGAAAGATAAAGAAGTGATTGTGATGAGCCCGGAAAAGAATGCCAAAGTTTTACCGGAGGAATTCTTTGTCTCGATTTCCCTTCTCCGTGCTTCTGATGCGGTAAATAAATCCGCTACAAAAATTTTGATGGACAACAAGGATATTACCGGAATGGCGTTATTTGCCGACGATGTTATTCTTGTATCCCCGGATAACTTTCAAGTGAAATTACCGGATGGACTTCATACTTTAACGGTTGAACTCTACGACACAACAAATACTCTATACCACACCGTATCCACTCAGTTCATCATTGTAAATCCGAGTTATGCGCTTCTCGGACAATCAGCTATTAAATATTCGGCAGATGTTCGTGCTGAATCAAGGAACGAAAATATTCAGACAGTCAGCACTTGGTATAACAACGTCGCCGTCAATGTTCAAGCCGAATACAAAAGTATCACTTTAAACGGAAATGTGTACGCCACCTCCGAAGAGAAAAGTTATCTTCAACCAAACAACCGTTATATGATAAGTTTATCCTCTGATTACGGCTCGTTAACTGCCGGTGATCATTACCCGAAATATCCTTCACTTATCCTGAACGGAAAACGTGTACGTGGATTCAGCGGTGAAATCAACCTTGGATTTTTCAATATTCAAACCAGTTTTGGTGAAATAAACCGGAGTGTTGAGGGCAGTATAATTCAGTACAAAGATACGCTTGGCGCTAATATCGTTGCGGTAAATCCGGCGACACACGGCGGAAATTCATACGCTGAAATTCAAGAAGGAACTTATAAAAGAAGCGTTTTTGCAGTTCGACCTTCATTTGGAAGCGGAGAAAATTTTCAATTTGGATTGACGTTCCTCCATTCAAAGGATGATGTAAAGTCGATTGAGTATGGCATCGCACCAAAGGAAAATTTGGTCGTTGGTACAGATTTAATGTTTGGTTTCGATAGCCAGAACATTCTCTTCACATCTCAAGCAGCCTTTAGCGTGTTGAACAAAGATATTTCACACGGATCGTTAAGTGATAGTGAAATTGATACGCTTTTTGGACCTAACGGATTAATCAATCTTGATCCCAGTAAAGTAAAACAAATGCGCGACGCCCTTAGCGGTATTTTCACGGTCAATCAATATATCACTCCATTAAATCCGCAAGAGTTGTCATCATTAGCTGCCGAGTCGGCGCTTTCTTTCAATTATTTTAACAACTATCTCAAGGGATCGTACGTATACCGTGGAAGCCAATATCTCTCGTATGGACAATCGTATACAAGAACCGACGTTGCCGGTATTAATATTTTAGATCGTTTGCGGTTGCTCGAAAACAAACTCTTCCTCTCGGTCGGATTTGAGAACCTTCGTGATAACTTAGAAAAAACCAAGATAGCGACAACAAATTTTAAAACGTTGAATACGTCCATTTCATTCTATCCACGGACAAATTTACCCAGTGTTATTTTGGGATATGCAAGACTTGATAACTCGAACGGATTGAGTCCTGTAAAAACGTTAACCGATACAACGACGTACTTATCTGCGATTAAAGATTATACCAACCGTTTCTCGGTTCAATTATCGTACAGCTTTGATTGGTTCTATCGTCATTCTGCTTCATTTAGCGTTATTACTTCATCAAGAAAAGATGACTCACCGTCAAAGAACGATATTGACAACTCTTCAATTACGCTTTCAACCGGAACCCGCTGGTTCGATAATTTGAGTTCCAATCTCAATATCAGTATGAATAAGTCGCGAGTTAAGACAGTTGATTTTGATTATGTTTCGTTATCGCTCGGTGCAAACTATTCAATGATGCAGGACAAACTCATGTTGTCGGGTTCGTTCAGTCCAAGTTTTGGTGATTATACTCGTACAACTTTCGATGCTAGCGCGCTCTACTATTTTATGCCCAATCTTACCGTTCAACTTCAAGCACGCTATCTGAATTACGATTATACCTCCAGTACTTTTGATCCGATAACATTAGCGCCCATCAAGTTAAAAGCGAACGATGTTATCATAGGACTAACAACACAACTCTACCTGCAGTAGGGCATTCATGATTTCTTTTAAAAGCATTCCCGTTTGGCTGAACAAACTTTTGATCAGCCTCGGGATTGCTTTTTTTATTATCTTCTTCAGTCAAGAGTCGTTCATTCCACTTCAACCTCTTAAAGAACTTGAACAAAAACAAATTGATGAGCGGTTTCTTCACCGTGGCGTCAAAAATATCCAAGACTCGTCTACCGTTATCATTCTTGATCTCAACAATCAAACATTAGAAGGCTTACCGGAAGGATTTAACAAATGGCCTTTTCCGAGAGCATACTTTGCAAAAGTCATCCGCAACTTAACCGAAGCCGGTGTTAAGGCAATTGGGATAGACGTAGTTATGTCTTCGGAAGACAGATATTCCTTAAAGAACGATTCTCTTTTATTTGCAACAATTCAAGATTTGCAGAATGTTGTTGTTGCCGGCAAAATTCAAAATTCAATCGGCTTCGAAATAAAAAAAGAATTTGAGAACTACGAAAATATTTTCTTTACCGCTGATAGTTCTATAGGACTTGTAAATGTAGTTGGCGATAATGACGGCGTGAACCGCCGCTACATTCCGAAAATGTTGATGAGTACTGTTGATAAACTTGTACCGACTTTTGGATTTGCCGTGCTCAACAAATATTTCCATCTTCCAAACGGATACGTAGTTGAGAACACAAAAGATTATTTCATGCTGGGGTCGGTAAGAAAAATTCCAAAATTTGATAACGTCGGAATGTTGATAAATTACTACGGACCGGATCATACCTTTCCTCATTTTAATTTTCTTGATATTCTTGACGATAAGGAATTCAAAACTCGAGATGAAATTGATTTAGAAACTGACATCAATACCTGGGACGATACCACGTACAACGAACTGAAACACGGCCCAACGGGATTGAAGTACAGCGGCATCTTCAAAAATAAAATTGTGCTGATTGGTTCGACCGAACCGGAGGACAAAGACATTCTCCCCATCTCTTTTGCAAAAGGAGAAAAAAAGGGGGATAACCTTATCTACGGAGTTGAACTCCATGCTAACGCCGTGCAAAACGTCATCTGGAAAGATTTCATTTCTAAAGAGACTGTTTGGCAGGAAGTTCTCGCAATTATTCTCCTTACGGTACTGAGCTTTTTCTTCTCTTCTTATTTAAAAGAACGAAAATCAAGATTCGGAATATTTTTGGAAATCGGAAATATCGTTTCGGTGATTGCCGTCCTCTATCTCCTGCGTGTCTTTTCATTTTATTGTTTTGAAAAATTGGCGTTCAACATTAACATTATCGCGCCGACACTTGCGCTCATATTCGGATACTTCGGCAGCACTGCGTATCATTTTATAAATGAACGAAAACAAAAAGCTGTGATCAAAGGAATGTTCAGCCAATACGTTAACTCAACCGTTGTAGATGAGTTAATCGAAGACCCGGACAAAATGCGGCTTGGCGGCGAACGCAAAGTTCTAACAATTTTCTTTAGCGACATTGCCGGCTTTTCCACGTTTTCGGAAACGAAAAAACCGGAAGAACTTGTTATGTTCTTAAATGAATATCTCTCGGAGATGACAAGAATCGTCTTTGAAAACAAGGGAACACTCGATAAATATATCGGTGACGCGGTTATGGCATTTTGGGGCGCCCCGCTTCCGTTGGAAGACCATGCCTATCTTACATGTAAGAGCGCTTTGCTGATGCAGCGGAGACTTTCCGAAATGAGAGCAAAATGGCGCGCGGAAGGTCAAACTGAAATTCAAGTTCGCATTGGAGTTAATACCGGTGAAGTCGTTGTAGGAAATATGGGAGGCAGTGAACGGTTTGACTACACTGTTATGGGCGATACCGTCAACCTTGCGTCACGCCTTGAAGGCGCTAATAAAGAGTACGGCACAAACGCGATGGTTTCCGAAATGACGTACGAAATCGTAAAAAATGATTTCATTTTACGGGAGCTTGACGCGCTAATCGTAAAAGGAAAAACCAAACCGGTGAAAGTGTATGAACTTATCGGGTTTAAAGATGAACAACTTGATGACGCTACTATCGCTTGTATTGCAAAATTTGAAGAAGGTCTTGCTTTATACAAACAATCACAATTTAAAGATGCTGCCGGCAAATTTGCCGAAGCAAAAAATCTTAAATCGGGTGATCATCCATCATTTGTCTATCTCAAACGCTGTATGCATTTCATCGATAATCCTCCGCCAACGGATTGGGATGGTGTGTTCAGAATGACCACCAAGTAGAAAATCCCTTTTCCATTTTCTGCATCTAACAAATAAAAACGAAAGTAAAGTATGTCCACCATTTCCGTTGCCGGAATTCCGGTTTCGCATTCTTTTAAGTACCCAGAATTCCTTAATCACCTTGAACAATATGTAGCCGATACTAATCCACTCTCTTTACCTGATGAAGAAAAAAAGCATTACGATTTTACAAAATTGAATATGCAGCGTATGAGGAGAGTCGCAAAAACCTATACGCCATCGGAGGAAATGTCTTCTGTAATTTCAAAAATTAAAGGAAACCAAACGTGGGTATTTATCACTGAAGGATGGTGTGGAGACTCGGCGCAAACCCTTCCGGCTATTGCAAAAATAACTGCGGCAAATTCATCTGTTTCACTTGTTATAATTGAACGGGATGACAATCTTGAAGTAATGAACAACTACCTCACGAATGGAACGAAAAGTATTCCTATTTTGGTAGTGTTTGATGAACAACAAAAAGAACTTTTCAAATGGGGTCCACGACCAACTGAAGCGCGCGAGTTGATTGCTCGCTTAAAAAGTGAAGGAATGGAACATGATGCGTTTATCGAACAATTACACCTTTGGTATGCGAAGAATAAAAGCCGTTCGCTTGAAGCAGAGTTGCTGGCGCTGCTAAAGCAAATTTAGAGTTGTGAAGTCTCGGGGTCTTTGACGAGAAAAAGTATTATTAATCCCACAAGAAAAAACGCACCGATTGAACTAATCGCGTAGCGCTGATTGCCGGTTAAAAAACTGATATACCCAAAGACAAGCGGCCCTAAAATGGCGGAGCTTTTTCCAAAAAAAGAATAGAATCCGAAGAACTCTGTTTTCTTTTCGTCCGGTGTTAATTTGGACATCAGCGACCTGCTTGTTGATTGACTTGAACCCATCGCCGTTCCGGCAAGAAGTCCCACAACGTAAAACATCTCTTTGGAAGTCGTGAAATAAGCGAGAACTATTGTTCCAACCCAGATAAGCAGACTAATCTGGATTGTCTTCTTCTGACCAATCGAATCAGCGAGAATGCCTAAAACAACCGAACCAAGAATGGCCGTGGTTTGAACCGTAATGAAAAAAATTAACAGCTCAAGATTGGTGAACGAGAGGGTAGTACTTGCATAATTTCCTGAAAAGAAAATAACGGTGTTCACTCCTTCGATATAAAAAAAATAGGCAAGAAGAAACAGAGAAAGATTTTTGTACGTTTTAATATGCCGCAGTGTCCAAATAACACGGTTGAAGCCAATCTTTAAATAAGAATTTTCCTTTTGAAACGGTTTTCGAGTATCATGAAGTTTAAGAAAAAGCGGTAACGAAAAAACAAGAAAGAAAAGCGCGGCAATAACGAAGGTAATTTTAACTTCACCGTTTTGAATGAACGGATAAACAAGAGCCAAACAAACCAACGACCCCAAATAGCCCATGCCAAATCCATATCCGCTCACTCTTCCGTAATTTTTTGGAGTTGTTATCTCGGGAAGAAATGCATCATAAAATACAAGTCCTGCTTCAAACCCTACGTTGGCAATAATAAATAACAGTAATCCGGTGAAGACATCACCTTTTCCGACAAACACGAGAAGTGCGGTTGCAACGATGCATTGAAGAGTGAAAAATAACAGGAATCTTTTTTTACCGGCGGAAAAATCTGCGATCGCTCCAAGAATAGGCGAAATAATTGCGGTCACCAGCATCGCAATACTTGTTCCTACGCTCCAATATAAATCCCCCACCGGTTTGCCTTCGGCTACGGTTTGCTTAAAGTAAACGGCATAAAGAAAAGTAACAATAATGATGGAATAGGAAGTATTCGCAAAATCAAAGAGCGTCCAAATAAAAATCTTAAGTTTAGAACTCATTGAGGGGATTGATTTTTTGTGGGAGTTTCGTCCAGCAGCCCTCTTCCGGTTTTAATAAGTTTGCCTGACTTTTTCAGATCGTGTAAAAATCCATCAAGGACACCATTGATAAATTTTCCGCTCGAAGCTGTACTAAATGCTTTAGCAATTTCAATCGCCTCGTTGATGGAAACTTTTGGAGGGATATCGGAGAGGAACGCGAGTTCGCACATACCCATGCGCATTAATATTTTATCGAGCATCGCCATACGCTCAATTTCCCAATTGCTTACCCGCTTTTTTATTTCAATATCCATTTCCGCTTGATGCACTACCACACAGTGAAGAAGCTGTTCGGCAAAGGCTCTATCTTCCGGCTGGTCAATATTGACGAGAATACCATTCTTTGTATTTTCAAGATTATCGTTGTTCAGCTCATAGGCGTACAATATCTGCATCACCTTTTCGCGTAATATTCTTCTTATAAATTTTTTCTGTTCCATAACTCGTTTGTCTATATTGCGAAGAACCAAAAATTAATCAAAGCAATTCCTTCACGTAGTTTATAATATACTAAACTTTTTGAATTCAGAGTTACTCCGGAACCGCAAAGTTTTACTTTAATGTTGTAAAAGTTACTTATTTGATAAATTCTTTTTAAATGAAAGCGATCCGAAATAACCACGATATCCTGTATTCCCCTTTTCGCAATTAAGTCGTTCTTAATAAATTTTACCTGTTCGGCTGTTGAGGTAGTTTTTTTCTCAATCCAAATATCATGTTCATTAATTTGAAATTTACTTAAGTAGTTGAAAGCCACTTCCGCTTCTGACAATTCTCCCGGTGCATTGCCACCGGTAAGCTGAATTTTTTCAATTTTTCTTTTCCTATAAAGTTCTCTGGCTTTATTTAGCCGCTCCATAAGAATGGTACTCGGAACATTATTCGACCAAACCGCAGCACCGAAGACAACACCGACTTCCCCGGTCGGTTCATTCTTCTCATCAACGGGAAACGTACCGAACACATACACAAAAACAAAACCATAAAAACAGAGAGTGATAATCACGCTATTCAGCAAGGTACGCAAAAATAATACTGTGGTACTGTTGATGAGCAGTAACCACGCATAGCTCATTGCCATAAACTGCATGAATTGTCCCGAAAAGAAAAGCAGCCACAAAAATATTTTAGAAATTGGGAAGGATAATATATGCCGGTTTGAAATATGAATTTCAAAATAAATAACAACTGCGGCGGCAAGGAGAAAAAACATCTGTGCGATGAGTAGTTTTCGTAACCATCCGCCCGCTTTTACCAACGTTCCTTTACGCCAAATGAAAAGGATCATCGCTTCCAGAATAAAAATGAATGTACTCAGAAAATTGAGAACATTACCTGTATACATGAATGAAAAATTGTGAAGCGATAGATTCTGGTTGCGGTATTTCAAAAGATAAAGCAATCCCAGGATTACCAGCGGTAAAAGAAAGAGCATCACATTCCGGAACGATGTTGAGCTACTTTGTTTTCTTTTTTTTGCCATCGAAGCTATCTCTTGTAAAATTCTACCAGCGAAACAAAATTATTAATTATCTGAAGTTGTTTTTACAACTTGAAAATATTTTTTTACCAAAAAGTAAAGAACACCGGCAACCAACGCCCCGGTAACATCCGCCGTCCAATCATAAAAATCGCAAAATCTTCCCGGTATATAGTATTGATGCAGTTCGTCGATCATCCCATAAAACGCTACTACAACCAATGCAATCAGAACAGGAAATTGTTTTGCCCTGCTTCGTTTTTCTTGAAAAAAGAGAGCATTGCTCAAAAGAAAGGTAAGCAAAAAATAGCCAACCAAGTGTTCTATCTTGTCGTTAATCCCTGTTTTCGGAAGACGCGAGGCAGGAAGAGTGGTAGCGACAAACAAAACTACCCAGTACAAGATAAGCGGAAGGTAAACCAGCACAAATTTATTTTTATCGAATAATTTATAAAGCATTATTTGTTTCTTTCAGAATTAAGGGAACCATGGCGGCAACTTCTTTTGCAGAAAATCCGTATGCCGACTTTTTATTTTTTAACTTATCAGCGGCTGCTCCATGAAGGTACACCGCGCTTACAACCGCATTAATGCTATCGTGCATCTGAGAAAGAAAACTTGAAATCATTCCGGTAAGCACATCACCGCTCCCAAATTTTGCGAGTCCTTCGTTTCCTGTCGAATTTATATACGACTTCCCATCCGGAGCAAAGGTTATTGTTCTGGGCCCTTTTAATACCAAAATCGATTTAGTTTCTTTCACAAATGCTCTTCCAAAAGAAAGTATATCAGTTTCAAGATTCTCTTTAGCAACTCCCAACAATGCGCTGAACTCACCAAGATGCGGAGTAAAAATTACATTATGTAGTTTTAGTTTTTTATAGAATCCATTATGAAGTGCGGCAAGAGCATCTGCGTCGAGAACAATTTTTTTGTTCACATTATTTTTCAAAAAGTATCGGACAAATGCAAGTGTCGTCTCGTTTCTTCCGAGTCCAGAGCCAATTCCGATGACATCAACTTTTTCAATCTCTCTCTTTAATTCGCTATAATGATCGAGAGAGAGAAAATCAGTAATGTTATCTCCATAAAATCGGAGCACAGTCTCAGGAACTTGCTTTATAATTGCGGACTGCAGCTTTGACGGGACCGCTAAAAAAACTGCCCCGGCACCACTCTTAAATGCTCCGAGTGAAGACAAAGATGCCGCACCGGCGTAAGCTTTTGAACCGGTAATTAACAGCACTTTGCCTGAGCTGTATTTATTTAAAGTTTTTGATTTCTGTGGAAGAAAGTTTTTGATATCATCTTTCTCAACCAAAAAGTCAAGGATTTTTTTCGTCTGAAAAAAGTTTTCTCCTAATCCGATGCTTCCTTTTTCAACTGTTCCGCTACACTGATATCCTTTCGCAAAAAACAGTCCACGCTTTAAAGCACCAAGAGAGATGGTAACATCAGCGTTGAAAACAGTTTCTCCCCAGCCGGTATCTGCATTCAATCCGGTAGGAACATCAACCGCTACTTTTTTTGTGGGAAGCGTATTTACTTTTTCAACAACGTCTTTGAGCCGACCGTTCAACCCGCCTTGAGAACCGCTCCCGAGCAGCGCATCAACAAGAAGAGTACACTTTTTCAAGGGAGTGAGGTCAGCTGCCTTTGTTATTCTTTTTACGGAGATAGTTTTATAAAATTTTTGACAAGCGAGAAGTAACTCATAATTCTTTTTTGCATCAGAAGAAAATTCGTTCGGGTTTGCAAGATGGAAGACAATTACGGTATGCCCCAAGAAAGCCATCTTCCTCGCCAAAGCGAATCCGTCACCTCCGTTATTTCCTTTCCCGCAGAGAACGCCAATAGTCGAAGGGACATTCGTTAAAAAGTTTTTTTCTTGAAGTATAGTAAGCAGGCTGGAAGCAGCGTTCTCCATCAACAGCATTGACGGAAATTTTAGCTTTTCGATCGCGAAGCTATCGACCGCTCTTACTTGTTTATTTGTAACTAATGGAATCATATAACATTCTTATACGTAAGCAGTCAGATACCAAGATAGCGACTACCTGCTCTTCCTCATAACTCAAATCATTTAAAACGACAACTCAGATGAGAAACTACTCACTATCCCACAAAGTAATTAATGAGTTGAATAATTGAGTTGGGGAAAACACCCATAACCAAAACAAGTAATGCAGAAATAAATATACCGAGTAACGATTGATACGATGGTTCAATTTCTACTTCAACTTCTGCCGGTTTGAAGTACATAACAACAACAACTCGTAAATAGAAGTAAGCGCTTATCGCACTTGATAAAACTCCGATAATAGCAAGCCAGGTCATGTTAGCTTCAATAGCGGAGACAAAGACAAAATATTTTCCGAAGAATCCTGCAAACGGCGGAATACCCGCAAGTGCGAACATAAAAATTGTTAAGAGTGCTGCCGGTAACGGATATTTTGCTGCAAGACCGGTAAAACTTTTTAAATCAACTTGAGTTGAAGTTTTTGATTCAACCATAGAGATAACACCGAACGCGCCCAAATTCATAAATGTGTAAGCACCTAAATAGAAAACAATACCGGTTATTCCGTCCGGATTAGCAGACGCAAGTCCGAGCAGCATGTACCCGGCATGTGCAATTGATGAATAGGCGAGCATTCTTTTTAAGTCCGTTTGAGCAATGGCAACAACAGCTCCATACAGCATGGTGGCCACGGCAAGTACCGCAAGAAGCGGAGAAAAATTATTTTTTGTGAGATTGTTAAAAACCGGAACGAGGACTACAATTAAAGCGCTGAATGCGGCAGCTTTACCGCCGGTTGACATAAATGCGGTAACTGTTGTAGGCGCGCCTTGATAAACATCCGGCACCCACATGTGAAACGGAACAGCGGCAACTTTGAACGAGAACCCAATAATGAATAACAAAACACCAACAACAAAAATACTTGCGGGAAGTCCTTTAACGAGGTATAACGAAATAGCAGGAATTGAGAGTGAGCCGACCGCTCCGTAGATTAACGCCATGCCGTAAACAACAAATCCGCTGGCAAAAGCGCCAAGTAAAAAGTATTTCAGTGCGGCTTCGTTTGAGGAATTTTGTTTTCGATTGAACCCGGTTAAAATGTAAAAACAAACCGACATTTGTTCCAGCCCGAGAAAAATTACCACCAAATCTTTAGCGGAGGCTAAAAGCATCATTCCTAAAACAGCGGACTGCATGATGATGTAAAACTCGCCGAAATAAATTCCAATCTTCTTGATATGATCTATCGAAAGAAGAACGGCGACCGCGGCTCCGAAATTAAAAATGAAGTAGAAGAGATGCGTCATTCCTCCAACACTGAGCATGTTGTTGAAGGCTGTTCCCGTCATGTAGCTGCTTAGAAGCGAATAATAGGCAGTCGAAACAAAAACAGCAATGGAAATCCACGGAAGAACCAGTTCACTTTTTTTGTAAAACATCTCAACGACAAGTGAGAGCAAAATTCCACCGCCGATTATCAGCAGGGGCAAGATCATAGTTAATTCATTCATACAGTAATGTTATTTCATTCAATAAATAAAATGTCAGCTTCGGTTTCTTCAATCGTTACTTGATGTTTCTCCGCAAGATAAAGAGCTACTTTGCGGTGATTCCCCAAATCAAAAACATCTTTTCCTTCTTCAACCAAAACCATTTTGATGGCTTCGTATTCGGATAACGAATCTGAAAGCCGTTTATACTCAAGAAAATAGAGATCTAAAAAATCTTTTTGATCAACAACTTGAATGCCTTTTGAACTTCTTGAAAAGTCTGTAATGATGTCGCTTTCCACAACTACTTTAAGAAGCTGCGCCTTAAAAGGAAGAAGAATCCGGTTTCCATAACAGAGTCCGTTAATTTTTTTTCCAAGCGCTTCATCAAGGGTATACATGATTATCCTCTAAAAAATAAAAACCAGGTCACTCCAAAAATCGGGAGCAATATCGGTAATGAATATTTTATGATGTACGTAAAGAAACTCGGCATTTCAATACCGGCTCGTTCGCTAATTGACTTCACCATAAAATTCGGTCCGTTGCCAATGTACGTCATTGCGCCGAAAAAAACAGCACCAACAGAAATCGCGCGTAAATAAACATCATCAACGGTTACAAAATGTTGTACGTCAACGGCTTTGTTTACATCCAGTCCGAATTTCCCCATCGCAGCGCTCAGAAAATTCAAGTACGTCGGGGCATTATCTAAAAATGATGAAAGCGTTCCTGTCGACCAGTAAAATGTAGCCTGGGTTAAATAGTGATTGTACACTCTCGATTCGTGCGCAATCAATTGCAGCGCGGGTATCATCGTTAAAAATATTCCAATGAACAAGTAAGCGACTTCTTTAATCGGTTCAAAATCAAATTCGTTCGCTTTCAATATTTCCTGATCGGCGGTTTTGAATGCCGCGAATGCAACCGCAAACATAATAATCTCTCGTATTCCAAAGGGCAGCGGACTTAAACTTGGCACCCAGCTTAAAACTTTCGGATCGAGAAAAACAGAAACAATTATTATCGCAAAGAAAATTAAATTCTTCGCTCCTGTTAACTCAACCGGGAATTTCGCTTTTACCATTTCACTGCTTCCCTTCTTCTTGTTCGAAATATCAAAAAGAAAGAAAACGGCAATCGTTAAAAGTATTCCGAGCAGCCAGATAACAAAAACATTGTCGATCACCCAAAAGAACGGTACGCCGCGTAAGAATCCTAAAAAGAGCGGCGGATCACCGATAGGCGTTAATGCGCCGCCGATATTACTGACAATAAAAATGAAAAAGATTATCAAATACGGTTTCATTCTTTCCCTATTCATTTTAATGAAAGGGCGAATCAGCAGCATCGAAGCACCTGTCGTTCCAATCAGATTTGAGACAACAGCACCAAACAAAAGAAAAAGAACATTGGTAAGCGGCGCGGCTTTTACATTCACTTTAATAAGAATACTTCCGCTCGCAATAAACAAAGAGGTTAATAGCGCGATAAATGAAAGGTACTCAATTACAGAATGCTCAACGCTCTTTACATCATTCAAAAAAACGATGTAATACGCAACGGTTACAAGTCCAAGCAACATTGAAATTTTGTGATAATTTCTTTCCCATAAATGCTTATAGAAAATTGGTCCCGTTGCAATGAGTGCAAGAAGAAGTATAAACGGAAGCACCATAAATGGGTTCGGAAGAACGAAATGTTCGCTTGAACCCGCAAGTGAGTCTCCTGCCTGGCCAGTTTCTGACGCAAAGACGGCAACATTGACAAAGAACAACAAAAGAACTAATAAAACTTTTTTCACCGGCAATCTTATTTAATTACCATAGCGGCTGATGTAACTACCTGTTTCAGCAGCGATGAGGTAAATGCATCCGTTAACTTTAAGAATGTTGTCGGGTAGACGCCAATCCAAAAGATGAAAATGAAAATCGGTATAAGGACTACCAATTCCCTTCTGTTTAAGTCGCTTAAGTGGGCAAGCTTTGCGGTTTGATGATATTCACCAAACACAACCCGCTGATACAACCAAAGCATATAAACCGCAGCAAAAATAACTCCGCTTGCGGCAAAGGCAGTGAACCACCAGCTATTGAGAACACCCGACTTAAATGATCCGATCAAAATTAAAAATTCACCGATGAAACCGTTTAATCCAGGCAATCCAATTGATGAAAGAGACGCGAGTAAAAATGCCACGGCAAACAGCGGAACAACTTTTGCGATACCGCCGTAGTCGGCAATTTCACGAGAATGCGTTCTCTCATAAACTACTCCAACCAAAAGAAAAAGCGCTCCAGTTGACAGTCCGTGATTTACCATTTGGATGATCGCACCCTGCATCGATTGCTGCGTCATAGCGAAAATTCCGAGCACGACAAATCCAAGGTGAGAAACGGAAGAATAGGCAACCAGTTTTTTCATATCCTTCTGAACCATTGCAACAAGCGCACCGTAGATAATTCCGATAACGGCTAATGTTGAAATGTAAGGAGCAAAAGCAAGTGCCGCCTGAGGAAACAATGGTAAGCAAAATCTAATTAATCCGTACGTTCCCATCTTCAGCAAAACGCCTGCAAGAATAACGGAGCCGGCGGTCGGAGCTTCTACGTGTGCGTCCGGCAGCCATGTATGCAACGGAAATAAAGGAACTTTTATCGCGAAGCTGAATGCAAAAGCTGCAAACATCCACATCTGAATTTGTTTTGTAATGCCGGGAGCAACTAAATAAAGATCAACTAAATTGGTAGTAAACTTCCCTAACGTACTTGATGCGTAAACAGCAAGCCAGATAATCGCAACAAGCATCAGCAAACTGCCGAACATTGTGTAAAGAAAGAATTTAACCGAAGCGTAGATTCTTCTTTGTCCGCCCCAAATTCCGATAATGAAATACATCGGGATGAGCATCGCTTCCCAAAAAATGTAAAACAAAAAGAGATCAAGCGATACAAAGACACCAAGCATTCCCACTTCGAGCATCAACATAAAAAAAGTAAACTCTTTTACATTCTTCTCAATACTTTTCCAGCTTGAAAGAAGTGTGAGCGGTGTTAAGAAAGTGGTAAGTAAAACAAGTAAAAGCGAAAGCCCGTCTACACCAACGAAGTAGGAAACATTTAACTTTTCAACCCAAAGAACTTTTTGAGAGAATTGAAATCCCGGCAACGCCGGATCAAAACCGAAATAAAGAAAGAGAGAAACGACAAAAGCGGTTAGCGAAACCAACAGTCCAAAAACTCGAATTGAACTTGCTTTTTCTTTAGGAAGCGCAATAACCAATAACGAACCGACTAACGGAATAAGAAGTAAGTAAGTGATTAACACATTATTTTCCATGTTATAAACTATAGATTATCCAGAAAAGAGCTGCGACAATGCCGAGCATCATAACGACCGCGTAGGTTTGCGCAACACCCGTTTGCAATTTTCTAACTTTGCCGGAGACAACATCAATAACCGACGCGGTTCCGTTTACCAATCCGTCAATCAATTTCACATCGGTAATCTTCCACAAAAATGATTCCGATACTTTAAAGATCGGCTGCACTACTGCTTTATCGTATGCTTCATCAACAAAATACTTATTAAGAAGAAGCCTATAGATCCCTTTGAATTTTGCGGAAGTGTTCTCGGCGATAGATTGATTTTTAAGATAAATATGACGGGCAAAGTAAATTGACGCCGCCGCACCAATAACGGAAATTGCCATCAATAAAATTTCTTCGAAATGGGTATGACTTCCAAAATGCGAAAGTCTGATTTGTGCATTGGCGAATATTGGTTCAAGCCAGCCGTGGAAATTATTACCATGCTCACCGGCAAAAATTTCGGGAATGCCGATGAAACCACCCACGATAGAAAGAACAGCCAAAATCATTAAAGGCACAGTCATGAGTTTTGGCGATTCATGCGGATGTACATGGTGCGCATCGTAACGTGGTTTCCCTTCAAACGTTAAGTTCAATAATCTGAACATGTAAAAAGCTGTAAGAAGTGCAGTTACCACACCGATAAACCAATAAATGAATCCGGCATTCGCGTAGGCTCTCCAAAGGATTTCATCTTTACTAAAAAATCCTGAGAGAGGCGGAATTCCGGAAATTGCAATCGCCGCTATTAAAAACGTTTTGTAGGTGGTCGGCATTTCTTTTTTAAGTCCGCCATACTTTTGAATGTCCTGCTGATCGTGCATACCGTGAATAACAGAACCGGCACCAAGGAATAACAACGCTTTGAAGAATGCATGCGTCATCACGTGGAAAATTCCGGCGGAAAAAGCACCGACACCCATTGCAAGAAACATATACCCTAACTGACTAACCGTAGAGTACGCTAAAACTTTTTTAATATCGTTTTGCACTAATCCGATTGTAGCCGCAAAAAGAGCGGTTAACAACCCGATCACCGCAACCACGGTCATGATTGCAGGAGCAGAAGCAAAAAGAATTGAACATCTTGCAACCATGTAAACACCCGCGGTAACCATTGTTGCGGCATGGATTAATGCCGAAACCGGCGTTGGACCCGCCATAGCGTCCGGCAGCCAAACAAATAAAGGAATTTGCGCCGATTTCCCTGTGGCTCCAATAAACAAGAAGAGCGCGATAAAACTATAAATCGTGGTTGAAACGTGCATCGCGTTTGCGCGGGCAAAGACTTCATTAAAGTTGAGCGTGTTGAAGGTTAAAAAGATTAAAAACATCCCAAGAAGAAATCCGAAATCCCCAATCCGGTTTACAACGAAAGCTTTTTTAGCCGCGTCGCTTGTTGTGCTCTTTTCGAATTTTCTATCATACCAAAATCCTATAAGCAAATAAGAGCAGAGACCAACACCTTCCCAACCTAAAAAGAGAAGAACAAAATTGTCGGCAAGAATTAGGTTCATCATCGCAAAGATGAAGAGATTTAAATACGCGAAAAATCTCCAAAAGCTTTTATCGCCATGCATATAGCCGATTGAATAGACATGGATAACAAATCCGACTCCCGTAACAATTAGAGCCATTGTCAGCGAAAGCTGATCGACCTGGTAGGCGATGGACACTTGCAAAGAACCGACGGAAAGCCAGTTGAAAAGTGAAACGATATGCTGTCTTTCCTCTGCTGGGAGTCCAAGTGTTTGGAAGAACGCCGAAAGAACGATAAGGAAAGAGATTCCAATTGCACCGCTTCCAATCCATCCGATCACTTTTTCATTTTTAATCTTCGAACCAAAGAGTCCGTTTATTAAAAATCCGGCTAAGGGAAGAACGACAGTAAGATAGATATATTGTGTCATGAATTGCTGTTACTTACTTGATTACCATTTAAGGATATTTATTTCATCAATATTGATTGTCAATTTATTTCTGAAGAGCGCAATAATAATAGCCAGACCAACCGCAGATTCCGCGGCCGCTACCGTCATAACAAAAAAGACAAACAATTGTCCGATGTTATTTCCGAGAAATGAGGAGAAGGTGACAAACGAAAGATTTGCCGCATTCAACATCAGTTCAATCGACATAAAAACGATGATGGCATTTTTTCTTGTTAAGACACCGACAACGCCGGCAATAAACATGAACGCACTCAGGATAAGGTAATATTCAATTGGAATCATAATTAATCAAAATGTTTTTTTGCTAAAACTAACGCACCGATGGCAGCGGCTAAAAGCAGAAAGCCGGCCGCTTCAAAGGGAATAATGTAACTTGTGAACAATCCTCTTCCGATACTTTCAACGGTTCCAATCTGAACACTCTGCTCGGTATTGGCGTGCATGGTTGACGAAAGTTTACCGATAAAAATAGTATAGAGAAGTTGAAGAAAAACTATTCCGCCGACAAACAAGGCAAGCCATTTCATCTTTGGATGTTCTTCAAAAAAGTTTTTCTCGTGCTCGGGTCGCAAGAGCATGAGGACGAACAGAAACAGCACCATTATTGCCCCGGCGTACACAATTACCTGTACAACCGCAATAAACTGCGCATTAAGGAGAAGGTAAATGCCTGCAAGCGCCGCAAAATTCAACACAAGAAAGAGTGCCGAGATGACAGGGTTTTTTCTTGTTACTACTAAAACCGAGGTAACAACCGCAATTCCGGCAAAAAGAAAAAATAAAATTTGTTCTATGGTTATCATGTAAAGTCTGTTGGTTAACTTTTCTCTAATTAATTCAACTTAATTTGATATAAATTAAGGAGTGTTTCTATAAATCATGCGAGGGAATGGAATTGTTTCCCTTAAGTGTTCTAATCCGCAAATCCAGGTAACTGTTCGTTCAAGTCCCAATCCAAATCCGGCGTGCGGAACCGAACCAAATCTGCGTAAATCGAGATACCATTCAAATGCTTCTTGAGGTAGATTATGCTCTTTTATTCTGGAGATAAGTAAATCAAGCTCATCTTCTCTTTGGCTGCCGCCGATAATTTCGCCGTATCCTTCCGGGGCCAGCACATCAACCGCTAAAGCTAAATGGGGATTTTCCGGATCTCGTTTCATGTAAAAAGCTTTCACTTCTGCCGGATAACGGTGAACCATTACAGGCCTATCATACTGACTCGAAACAATTGTTTCATCCGCAGCACCAAGATCATTTCCGTACTCGAATTCAACACCGTTCTTCTTCAGAATATCGACAGCCTCATCGTAAGTGATTCTTGGGAAAGGACGTTTCACATTTTCTAATTTCGTGGTATCTCGTTCGAGTGTTTTTAGTTCTTCTTTCCGTTCCGCAAGAACAGTTTGAACAATGTACTCTAAAAATTCTTCGGCTAAATCCATATCATCTTGCAAGGTAGCAAATGCCACTTCAGGTTCAACCATCCAGAATTCGGTTAAATGTCTTCTCGTCTTTGACTTTTCAGCGCGGAATGTTGGACCGAACGTGTAAACTTTTCCCAGCGCGAGAGCGCCGGCTTCCGCATACAGTTGACCCGATTGCGTTAAATATGCTTTTCCTAAATCAAAGTAGTCGGTTTCAAAAAGTGTTGATGTGCCTTCGCAGGCGGCAGGAGTAAGGATAGGCGCGTCCATAAGCGTGAAGCCTTTGTTATCAAAGAAATCACGAATTGCTTTTACAATGCGGTGCCGGATTTTCATAATGGCAACCTGCTTGCTTGAGCGCAACCAGAGATGCCGGTTATCCATTAAAAATTCCACTCCGTGATCTTTTGGAGTGATCGGGTATTCATGAGTTTCGTGGATGATTTCCAAATTGGTAGCATCAAGCTCAAATCCGCCTACAGCTCTCGGCTCTTCTTTTACATTTCCGGTAACTTGAATTGAGGATTCTTGTCCAACGCGGTCGCAAAGTTCAAATATTTCGGGAGTAACATTCCCTTTAAAATAGACGCATTGGAGATAGCCTGAACCGTCCCGCAGTACTAAAAATCTCAGTTTTCCGCTTGACCGTTTGTGATAAAGCCACCCTTGAATAGTAATTTCCTGCCCAACGTACTGTGAAAGATCGCTGATATAAATTTTCTGCATTTACTTCGTAGAATTTTCTGAATTTTTGCTTTAAATATATGAAATGTTTTGGTTAGCGAAAAAGAAGAACGGTGAAATAGTCTCATGTTTTCGGCAAAATTCTGCAAAAAAAGACTAAACTTAGATTAAAATAAATTAATGTTCGGTTAAGGTTGCCTTAAGGTTAGGGAGGTAAGTTTCTCATGTAAATTTTAACTAACATAATGAAAGGTTCTTAATCATGAAACGTATTTTTGCATTCGTAATCGCTGTTGTTTTCACATTCTCAATGATCTCCTTTGCTCAAGATGCTCCTAAAGCTGAAAAAGCTGCTAAAGCTCCAAAAGCTAAAATTGAAAAGGAAGTAGAGAAGAAAGCTGAAGTTAAAGAAGAAGCTGCAAAACCAGCCGATGAAAAAGCTGTAAAACATCATGCAAAGAAAGCTAAAAAAGCTGCTGCCGCTGCCGCTGCCGCAGAAAAGAAATAATTTAATCTTAAGTCGCTTTAAAAGGAGAGTTTTTAACTCTCCTTTTTTTATTTTATACCTATGAAAATTTTGCTGATTGAAGATGAGAAGAAAGTCGCGGCTTTCATTAAGAAAGGATTGGAAGAAGAATTCTTTACCGTTGATGTTGCCTACGACGGAAAAGAAGGATTTAATCTCGCTTGCGTTGAAACGTACGACATTATTATCTCTGATATTATGCTTCCCATTCTGGACGGGATTCAACTAACCAAATCATTACGAGAAAGAAATATTGCCACTCCCCTGCTCATGCTTACTGTTCGCGATGCCGTAAAAGATAAGGTTGCCGGACTTGATGCCGGAGCGGATGATTATCTTACCAAGCCATTCGCGTTTGAAGAACTGCTTGCACGGGTACGCGCACTTGCAAGACGAAATGAAGGAAATCTTTCATCCGTTTTATCTGTGGCGGATCTCAAGCTGGATCAAAAGACTCACAAAGTTTCCCGCGCCGATAAAGAAATTTTCCTCACGCAAAAAGAATACGCGATTCTTGAGCTTCTTCTTTTAAACAAGAACAGTATCGTTTCGCGCACCCGGCTTATTGAGCATGTTTACGATTATCATTTCGACACCGGCTCAAACGTGATCGAAGTTTTTATCAACAAACTCCGTGCAAAAATTGAAACCGAGACAACACCGCAACTCATTTTCACCATCCGCGGTTCCGGGTACATGATTAAAAATCCCGATGTATGAAAGACGTACTTACCAAACTCAAACGTTTTGTTTCAACAACCAGGTTCAAAACCACGCTTTGGTACGTCTTTGTATTTACGCTGCTGGAAGCGCTTCTCGGAATTTTAGTCTATCTTTATCTCCTTACAAATCTCAGCGATAGCCTTGATTCCTCTCTCAAAAGCCAGGCAACGGCGATAAAAAATATTGTGATTGAAAAGCATATCGACATTGAATCATTCACGCCGGATTCTACATTCTCGAGCCAGGAAGATTTGATGTGGACAATAATTTACGACGCGGTTGCCATGAACAGACGGAATACGTTTATTCAAATTTCGATGGGAGAGAAAATTCTTTTCAAATCCGCAAACCTTTATCAGTACGAATTTTCTTTCCAGAATAGAAAATCAAAACTGAGTACGTTTGATTTTTCCGATACATCGTTAAGCGCCATGACCATCCGCTGCGCGGTTGCGAATGAAAACAAATATCAGGTAATCGTCGCGTTCCCGAAAGAGCATATCATACAGACGCTTGACAGTTTAAAAAATTTGTACTTGATGCTCGCTCCAATCTTTCTTTTAATTTCCATTCTCGGCGGCGCGGTTATTTCAGCAAAAGCTTTGTCACGCATCGATAGCATCATCAAAAAGACGGAAGAGATAACTGCACAAAATCTCGACCAGCAAATTGCCGGGGGTGAGTACCATGATGAGTACGGCAGACTTGTGCGCACAATGAACAACATGATTCAGCGCATTAAGCAGTCTGTTGATTACATGAATCAATTTTCTTTATCCGCTGCTCATGAACTTAAAACTCCTCTCACTATTCTTCGAGGTGAAATTGAAGTCGCCTTGAAATCAAGAAAAACACCGGAAGTGTATAAAGAAGTCTTGGAGAGCAACTATCAGGAGACGCTGCGGCTTATCAAAATTGTTGATAATCTTTTCTTTATCGCAAGGATGGAACACTCTTCCGTTCAACTGAACAAAACGGAGGTGAATGCCGCCGGATTTCTTTCGCAGATTATTCAGAATTTCAGAATCCTCGGTGAAGAAAAACAGATTACCTTTTCGCTCGAATGTGACGAAACAATTACGCTCTTTATTGACCGTGAAATTATGAAGCAGGTAATCGGCAACTTGATGGATAACGCTATTAAATATGGGGATGAGAAGCAGTGCGTTGCGGTGGTTTGCAGCGAGAATGGAAACACCGTCTGCCTTTCCGTAAGCAATGTTGGTGAAGGTATTCCGCGTGAAGAACTCCCCTTCATCTTCAATCGTTTTTACAGAGTTGAAACATCACGGAACAGAAAAACTGGAGGCATCGGGCTCGGACTCTCCGTGGCAAAATCAATCATCGATTGGCACAAGGGAGAAATAACAGTTTCATCGGACATAAAAGGAGTAACTACTTTTTCAATCTGCCTTCCAAAAGAAAAAGAATTTTTAGTTTAGTTATTCGCCGGTAAATCCTCAACGGGAAGCTTAACAAAAAATGTTGAGCCTTTTCCCGGTTCACTTTCAACCCAAATTTAACCGCCGAATTTTTCAACAAACATTTTTGAAAGACTCAACCCGAGTCCGCTTCCTTCAAAATTCCGAGTAAATCCTTCGCTCACTTGCCTGAACTCTTCAAAGACAAGTTTGTGAAATTCTTTTGGAATGCCAATCCCCGTATCGGAAACTTTTAAGAGCGCGAATTTTTTCTCCAAGGCTACATCCACGGCAATGCCGCCGCTTTGGGAGAATTTAATAGCGTTGTTCAAAAGATTGTTGAGAATTGTTCTGTACGCTCTTCTGTCAGTGTTCAGATAAATTATGGGATCGCTGAAGGCTGCAGAAAGCGTTAATCCTTTTTTTGTCGCATCCGCCTCATAAGAATTGAGAATCTCTTTTGTTTCAAGTACCAAATCGGTTAAGGAAAAATCAAATTCCATCGTTTCGGATTCAATCTGGGCAAGGTCTAAAATCAAATTAAGTGTTTCCATCAAACGTACACCGCTTCTATAAATTCCTTCCGCCATATGTTTTTGATTCGGGTCTTCAATCTCTTCCGATAAAAGATTCGCAAAACCGTTTATGGCATGAAGGGAGTGCGGAGTTCATGATGCATGTTTGCAAGGAAATTCGATTTTAGTTCATTCATCAACTCGGCTTTTTCTTTTGCGGCAAGCAGTTCTTT
>Ga0172370_10000337_pt1 | contig 72614 bp, 68 predicted proteins | sample LakKiv5m_FD_114538 | JGI IMG/M metagenome (GOLD analysis project Ga0172370, IMG submission 114538) | Freshwater microbial communities from Kabuno Bay, South-Kivu, Congo - kab_022012_11.5m | ecosystem: Environmental > Aquatic > Freshwater > Lake | place: Democratic Republic of the Congo... | reverse complement strand
GTCCCTGAATGGATCCTCCTTCGCCAAGCTGCTTTCACGCTTGGCTTCGGAGAGATCATCCGCAGACGAGTCAACCACGGACGACAATCCAGTGACATCGCGCCGAAGCAATCTTTTCGCATTCCTCCACGGGCCTGCCCTGGCCTCCTGCGAAGGCGGATGAGACACTCATGGAACCGTTCGCAGCATGTCACGACGTTCGCCAGGACCCTGCGCTTTCCCTGCAGGGAATGGCTCGCCGGTATGCTCAAAGACATAATCCGGACTCCGCCAATCATGGACGCACCATCATCTTTTTGGCCAGGGCAAGCTCCTCATTTTTTTCTTTGAGCTTACCGTCCACCTTCGCATAAAGCAGGGTCGTCAGGATCTTCTTGAAATGCGGTCCCGGCCTGGCCCCCAGGAATGCCAGGTCTTCCCCGCGTACGTGCAGCCGCGTGCCGTGATGGACAACAAGATAATCCCGGATCCGGTCTTTAACCCGTTTCTTCACGCTCAAGGCATAGACCAAAACGACAACCTCATAAGCCAGCGGTTCCAAGAGACGATAGACCTCGCTCGGCCTAAAGTCCTGTTTCGCCAACCGGCGCTCCAAAACGGCGGAGTTCTTTCTGTAGGACAGGACCCTGCGGCTCTCACCCTTGTGAAAAGCAAACGCCAGCATCGTCTCTTTGAGGCGCCTCAATGCCAAACCCTCGAAAAAGAGACACATCAACATCACATAGGTATCAAGGGACCTTTTATGGGCCGCATGCGCGGCGAACCAGCGTGCCGCCTTCTGCATCCTTGTGTACGCCGCATTCCAACCCTCCCGATACACCAGCCCCGGCGATATAAAAGAATATCCGCAAAGCCCCCAAAGCCGTTTAAGAACAGGCACCGGCCGGCGTTCTTTGAAGATCAAAACCAATTCATCGCGCAGACGGTGCTTCTGGACGCAAAAAAGCATCCGGCGCGCCATGGCCTGACGGATCCACGAAAGGGTGCGGGGCTCCAGGCGGAACAAAAATCTCCTCTCAAAGCGCACCGCCCGCAGGATCCTCGTTGGATCATCGATAAAACTCAACGGGTGCATGGCCCGGATCGTTTTGCTCTCTAAATCCCGGCGGCCGCCGTAAAAATCGAAAACTTCGCCGTAACAATGCCGATTGATGCCGATGGCCATGGCATTGATGGTAAAATCCCGGCGGAAAAGGTCATCCTTGATCCCGCCTTTCGAAACACACGGCAGTGCGGCAGGCTTCTCGTAAATCTCTTTTCTCGCTGAAGCGATATCCGCTTTGAAACCCTCCAATCCGTGCAGGGTCGCCGTTCCAAAACGTCCGTGCGCGACAACTTTAAGTGAAAGCCGACGGCCGCACTCCTGGGCAAAACGGATACCGTCGCCTTCGACAACAAGATCGATATCGAAATGACCGCTGCCCAGCAGAAGATCCCTGACAAAACCGCCGACAAGATAAACCCGGAGCCCCTGTTCGTCTGCCAAGGCTCCTGCGTAACGGATGAAATCGACCGTCGGCGCCGGCAATGTTTTAAGTTTTTGAGTCAGCGCATTCTTCATGTTTTTGTTTTAGAACTTAAAGCTTACAACTGTTCTTACCCTCTCGGATGGTACATCTTGTGGATCGACCTCAAGCGGTCCTTATTGATGTGGGTATAAATCTGCGTCGTCGAAATGTTCGCATGCCCCAGCATCTCCTGGACGGAACGCAGGTCCGCCCCGCGCTCCAGAAGATGCGTGGCGAACGAATGTCTCAGGATATGCGGCCGGATGGGCTTTTTGATGCGCGCCTTCCCGGCATATCCTTTGATCAGTTTCCAAAGCGACACCCGCGAGATCCGCCTGCCTGAACGGTTTAGAAAAAGTTCCTGAGCGCCGCTCTTGGCCAGCCGCGGCCTCACCTTTTCCAGATAGCGCGCCACCGAGGCCACAGCTTTTGTCCCCAGGGGGACGATCCTTTCTTTTCTCCCTTTTCCCAGGCAACGCACGAAGCCGACATCCGCGTTAAGATCCGTCAAGCGAAGGCCGGCCACCTCCGAAACCCTCATCCCCGTCGCATACATCACTTCCAGGATAGCCCGGTCCCTGATTCCCTGTGGTGTGTTGATGTCCGGGGCTTCGATGAGGCGCTCGACCTCGTCGAGGTTCAGGACATCGGGGATCTTCTTCCAAAGTTTCGGGGAATCGATATAACTGGAGACATCGCTTTTGATCAGCTTCTCCCGTGCCAAGAAACGATAAAACATGCGCAGGGCGGCCAGGGCGCGCGAGATCGAATTCACGCAAAGACCTTTGTCTTTCTGGTGAAGCATGAAATCGCGGATGTCCTCGCGGGAAGAAACGGAGATGCTTTTTTTTGAGACAGCTTCCAGAAAACCGATGTAATCCTTGAGATCGCTGCGGTAGGCCAGGATCGTATTCTTCGACAGCCCGCGCTCAACGCTCAGGTAATCCAAAAAAAGATCGACATATTTGTCCATATTCACCCAAGTTCACGGCCGATGGTCGTCTGCGGGCCGTGGCCGGGATAAACGATCGTCTCGGCCGCGAGCCGGCTCAAACACACCAGGGATTCCTCGATCTTACGACTGCTGGCCCCGGGATAATCCGTCCTTCCGATACCGTTGCGGAAAAGCGTATCCCCCGAAAACAGGACGCCATGCCCGAAGAGACACACGGATCCCCGCGTGTGTCCCGGCGTATGGATCACACTGAACGTCAACTCATCCAATGTCACTTGATCGCCGTCGCGCAAAAGACGCGCCGGCGTGACGGGCTCAAAGGTGCCGAAAAAAATCGTCGTTATGTTCTTCGCCGGGTCCGACACAATCTCCAGGTCTTCCTCGTGAATATAAACAGGGAGCCCCAGGGCGGCATCCGCCTTGATATGGTCGATATGACCATGGGTATTCACGATGAAACGGGCCTCAAGACCATTGTCTTCAAGGCAACGCCTGATCTTGTCGGCGTCATCTCCGGGATCGATCACAAAAGCGCGGCCGCGGCTGTTTGACACGATGTAACAGTTCGCCTTCAACTCGCCGACAACAACGGAAAAAACCTTCATGATGGATCAGGCTTGAGATGCGCCTTCATCTTTGTCGAGTCGAATTCCCTGTTGACGCAGCTCAACATCCTCTCGGCCGTATAGCGGAAACGGCGCGCATCCTCCGTCGACAACCCGGGCTTCGACTGGATCTGCTTCTGAAGGGCCTGCGTCTGCTTGGCATAAACGGACAACGCGGCGGCCTGATCGTCCTTCAGATATGTCATCATCTTCTCGAGGTTGATGAGCGACTGGTTGACACACTCCAGGACTTTCTTGTCCGATGCCCTGTCATTGAGCGCCGTCACCAGTTCCTGGTTCCACGACTTCCAGTACGCGAAATACTGCTTGTACATCACGCTGTTCGGAAACGGATGGGCGCCATAATCCCTCGGTGAGACGACCATGACCTCATTGGAAGTCTGCGTCTTGCGTTTGCGCGTGAATTTCTTGCGCAGGGTCTCGCAGCCGGAAGCCTGCAGGATAAACATCAAAACCAGACACACCGTCATGCCCCTGATCAATAATCTCATTTCTTCTCTCCTGTCATATGGCGAAACGCCTCTTCATCAAGAATGGAAACATTGAGCTTTCGGGCTTGGTCATATTTTGAACCCGGGTTTTCTCCGACGACAACAAAGCTTGTTTTTTTGCTGACGGACGAAGTGACCGTACCCCCCAGGGAGGTCACGAGCTCTTCGGCGGCGCGCCGCGTCAGGTGTTTCAGTTCGCCGGTAAAAACGAAGGCCTTACCGGCCAGCACGGCAGACACCTGCCTGTCCGGCTCTTTCATATTGAGACCCGCGTGGCGGAACTTGCCGATCAGGATGGATGTCTCTTTTCTGTGGAAAAAATCATGGACGGACGAGGCGATCGCCTCCCCCACCTCATGGATATTGAGAAGATCATCAAGGGTCGCTTCTGCAAGACGATCCATGGTGCCGAATGTCCGCGCCAGGACCTCTGACGCCTTTTCACCGACATGACGGATACCCAGGCCAAAAAGGAGGCGGGAAAGCGGCCGGCCCTTACTCTCCTGAATGCCCTCATAAAGGTTCTGCGCTTTTTTCTCCTTAAAAAGCTCCAGCTTCAAAAAATCGTTTTTTGCCAAACGATAGATATCGGAAAAATCCCTGACGAGCTTCTGACGCACAAGTTGCTGGACAACAGCCTCCCCCATGCCTTCGATATCCATGGCGGCGCGGGACGCAAAATGGATGAGACGACGTTCCACCTGCGCCGGACACAAGGGATTAACGCAGCGATAAGCCACCTCTTCTTCTTTCTCCTTGATGACGGCGGCGCCGCAAGAAGGGCACTTGACCGGAACATAAGAACTTTTCTTTGCGCCCGTATGCGCCTGCGCAACGACCTTGACGACCTTCGGAATGACGTCGCCGGCGCGCTCCAAAAGCACCCGATCGCCTTCATGAACCCCCAGACGCGCGATCTCGTCGAAATTATGCAGGGTGGCGTTGCTGATGGTCACGCCGGCGCAAGCGACGGGTTCCAGCTCGGCCACAGGCGTCAGGACACCCGTCCTGCCGACGCTGACGGCAATGCGCCTGATCTTCGTCGTCGCCTGCTGGGCGGGAAATTTATAGGCCATGGCCCAGCGAGGGCTCTTCAAGGTTTCACCGAGCCGCTGCTGCTGATCCAAGGCATTGACCTTGATCACAATACCGTCAATCTCGTAATCCAGGGTATTGCGTTTCTCCTGCCACTTGCGGCAAAAATCAAGGACCTCTTCGATGTCCGCGCAGACCTTCGACTGCGGATTGACCGGCACGCCCCAGGACCGCACCCTATCGAGAAAATCTTTCTGGGAGACAAAAGTCCCGGGCGCACAATCCCCCTTGGAGTGTGCGTAGAACATGAGTCTGCGCCGGGAAACGATCTTCGGGTCAAGAATCTTAAGTGTCCCTGCCGCGGCGTTCCTTGGATTGGCGAACAGGGTCAGCTCGTCGTCCTTGCGTTCGTTATTCATCTCCAGGAAATCCTTACGGGACATAAACGCCTCCCCGCGGACCTCGATGAGCGATTTTGGGCCGTCCATGAGGACAAGCGGGATGGCGCGGATCGTCTTGACGTTCGACGTCACATCCTCCCCCGTCTCGCCGTCCCCGCGCAAGGCCCCGATGGCCAAAGCGCCGTTCTTATAGGTCAGATTCACACTGACGCCGTCAATCTTGAGCTCTGCCAGAAATTCAACCTTCGTGCCGGCCCCGAGCGCTTTGGCGACGCGCCGGCGCCACTCCATAACTTCATCGAACGTATAGGCGTTGTCCAAGGAATACATCTTCCTGCGGTGCCGGACGGTCGCAAAACCGGGCACCGGCTCGCCGCCGACGCGCCGGGCCGGGGAATCCGGGGTCGCCCACTGAGGGTGTTTTGCCTCCAGCTCCTCCAGCCGTTTAAGCAGGTCGTCGTATTCCTTATCGGATATTTCCGGCTGGTCGAGCACGTAGTATTGATACTCATGGTGCCGGATATCCTGACGCAGTTTTTCAATTTCTCTTTTGGCTTCCATAAGAAAAAGATCACCTGCCGACGTAAAGACGGCTGGCCAAGGTTTGTGGAAGGCCGGCCGCCATCATTTTGTCTGCGGCCCTTTTCACATCGTAATCAAGACGCCAAAATTCAAGGACGAGATCAACATCGTCAAAAATACAAAAACAAGTCCTGGGATCTCCGTCGCGCGGCTGGCCGACGCTGCCGACATTGACGATATAGCGTTCGCGTTTATCAAGTTTCCTGCTGCCGGACGCCGGAATACCAACAACACCATCAGAAGTCTCGGCGAAAATCCCGGCCTGGTGCAGGTGTCCCACAAAACAAATGCTTTTTTTCAAGGCATAAAAAGTCTTGGCGGCGCGATGCCGGTCCGTCATGTAATCGAAGGCCTCAGGATGATCCAGCGTCCCGTGCACAAGACAAAAATCGCCCTCTTCCTGCACGAGCGCAAGACCATGCAAAAACATTTTTTCCGACGAAGAAAGCCTTTTTTTCGTCCACTCAACAGCTGCGGCCGCCGCTTCGTTAAAATAATCGGTCGTCAAATCTCCTAAAACAGCCCAGTCATGGTTACCGCAAACCATGACGGCACCCAGCGATGTCAAAAGCCTTATGCAGGCCGACGGGTCAGCGCCGTAACCGACGATGTCTCCGACAAAAAAATACCGGCCGATATCCACGCCTGCCAAATGGTCCAGCACAACTTCAAGGGCTTCGAGATTCGCGTGAACATCCGAAAAAATAGCATAGCGCATATCTCAGAAAGCAATCTCAAAACCTTTAAACTCGCCCGTGGCAGACTGCCAATCAACTGTCTTGTCGGATATATAACCGGAAAGATGATCCTCAATACGACGCAAAAAATCCTTAAGCAGCTCTTCGTCCCCTTCGGCGGCAATCTCCACATCGCCGGAACTTAAATTCTTGACCCAGCCGGTTATGTGCGATGACTGCGCCAGGGACCTGGCCGTATAGCGGAAACCAACCCCTTGGACCTGGCCGCGGAATATGACATGCAGCCGCTTTGTCATGTCGAAAACATTAAGGTGGTCGGCACTTGTTCGGCCTGCTCGCCTTATCGGCTCGCGACGGCCTCACAAGTACTCGACAATTTTTTCCTTATCGGAAAAAATTGTCGGGGAGGTGGGATTTGAACCCACGACCTTTTGGTCCCGAACCAAACGCGCTAGCCAAACTGCGCTACTCCCCGGAATAAACGCTTATCCTGAATCCGTGCAATCTCTTCTGGAAATCTATACCATCAAAACCGTCGAAGCCTTTTTTCAACGGCCTCAAATCAAAATATTTTAACATAAAGGAAGATTACTGACAATGGCAGCGAATGTACGTCCTAACTCCCCTCCCGGCCGCTATCGAGACTCATCCTGGCCATCATATCGACCTCGATATTGACTTGAGAACCCGATGCCTTCTTCCCCAAGGTCGTTGCCGTGGCCGTATGAGGAATAAGAGAAACGGAAAAACACCCGCTTCTCTTTCCGGAAACCGTCAGGCTGACGCCATCCACGGCGATGGACCCTCTCAAGAATATATACTTCAACAACGAAGGAGAAACGGCGATCCAAAGGATCTTCTGTCCGCCCGTCGCCCTTCTGGACCTGATGACGCCTATCCCGTCCACATGGCCGCTGACGATATGCCCTCCGATCCTGTCCTGGGCCTTCATGGCGCGCTCAAGATTGACGCGCACACCGGGTCGCGCGGCTTTCAGGGTCGAGAGACCGACAGTCTGCGGCATAACGTCAAAAAGAAACCGGCCAGGACCTGTCTCGACGACAGTCAGACAGACACCGTCGACGCTCACGCTGTCTCCAACCTCGGTATCCTGGCAAACCTGAACAGCCTCGACACCCAGACGGACGCATCCACCCCTTTTTTGGGCGCAGGCGATAGTCCCGATCTCTTCTATGATGCCGGTAAACATGGAACTCCTCTAAGAATAGAGCAAGTCGCCTTCGATGAAAAGATCCCTGCCTATCCTCCGCATCATCATCTGTTTGACGCTTACGGCTTTTTGAGGCGCATCTACCCCGCGTCCGCCAATGGCCCCCAAGGCCTGCCGCCCGCCGATGATCATGGGGGCGGCGTAAAAGACGATCTTATCCGCAAGGCGCTCATCCAGGAAGGCGCCTGTCAGGGCCGCTCCGCCTTCGACAAGAAGATGGCGGATATCCATGGCATGCAGATGCCTCAAAAGATCGGCCAGATCGACGCCTCTGGAGTTTTTTTTCGTATGGAGAACCTTGACCCCGCGCGTCAAAAGGGCTTTCTCTTTGACCTTATTGTGTGTGGCCGTCGCGACGACCACGGGCTGGCGCGTTTTAAGCAGCCGGGCCGACAACGGCAACCTCAAAGTTGTATCCGCGATGACTTTGGTAAGGCGGTGGCCGCCATCAGCTTCAAGACCAGGATCGTCTTTTAAAACCGTCCCGATACCGACCATAATGGCATCGTAATATCTTCTCATATGGTGCGCATGCCGGCGCGAGGCGTCACAGGTGATCCATTGCGAGCGGCCGCTCCGGGTGGCGATCTTGCCGTCAAGGGATGCGGCGACTTTTATGGTCACGAGCGGCCGCTGACGGCGCATGGCGCAAAAGAAAGGCTCGTTCAGGCGGAAAACATCCTTTTCCAATATCCCGACGGCCACACGAATGCCCCGGCGGCGCAAGAGACGGATGCTTTTACCGCAGGTCAACGGATTAGGATCCTTGGAGCCGATATAAACCTCCCGGATTCCCGAAGAAATAACAGCATCGACGCAAGGGGCTGTCCGGCCGAAATGAAAACAGGGTTCAAAGGTGCAGAATAATGCGGCGCCGCGCGCCTTCCCTGAGGCCTCTTTAAGTGCCAAAACCTCAGCATGCGGGGCTCCGGCCTTATGATGGAATCCCTCGCCGACGACATGGCCGTTTTTAACAACCACGGCGCCCACAAGAGGATTCGGAAATGTCTTTCCCTTGGCGCGAGCCGCAAGCTCCAGCGCCCGGCGCATATACGCGTCTATGGCTTGAGCCTGCATTTGACCTCTTTCAACTTCTCAACATAAACATAAGGGAGATGCACGCGCCCGATCTTGGCCTCGCTCTTGGCTTCCCCGTGGCAATCCGACCCGCCGGTCACCAGAAGACCGAACTTATCCGCCATCTTCTCGAATTCGTTACGCTGGGACTCGGTATGCTCCGAATAGTAAGCCTCGATCCCCATGATCCCGTCTTTGACAAAATCTTCGATAACAATATTGGAGGGCAAAAGATACGGGTGGGCCAGGACTGGAATGCCGCCCACATGCCTGATCCACTGAATGGCTTCGCCGGGCGTCATCTTGAACTTCGCCACATAGGCCGGCCCCTTATCACCGATAAACCTCGCAAAAGCCTCGCCCGCTGTCGCCACATACCCTTTATTGACGAGCACCCGAGCCACATGCAGACGCCCCACGCTCCCTGGTTCCGCCAGATCAAAAACCTCCTGGGGATCCACAGGCATATGCAGATGATGGAGCTTGCGGCACATTTCATGGACGCGGCGAACACGCACCTCCTGCATCTTGCCGAGCATCGCCAAAAACGGCTTATGCGTCTCGTCGATAAGATACCCAAGAATATGGATCTCGACGCCGCCGCGTTCCGCCGTCATCTCGATCCCTGAAAGAACCTCCAGCCGCTCGCCGGCCGCGCGGATCGCCGGCGCAATGCCTGATATGTTATCGTGATCGGTAATGGCAATGCAGGAAAGACCTGCCGCAGCAGCTTCCTCGACAAGGCGCTCGGGAGAATAGGTACCGTCTGAAAAATGGGTATGAACGTGAAGATCGGCAAATTTCATCATAAGACCAGGATTGAGGAAGACTCGACCACCAGAGGGCTGGACAGGGACTGACGCTTATTTATCAGGCGCAGCGGCCCCCTTGGTCTTGTTGATCTTGTCCAGGATGCCGTTAACGAATTTTCCGGATTCCAGATCACCGAACTTCTTGGCGAGATCAACCGCTTCATTAATGGCCACTTTAGGGGGAATATCCGGCCTGAAAAGCAGTTCAAAGGTCGCCAGCCGCAGGACATTCCTATCGACGGTCGCCATACGCTCGATCTGCCAGTTCGTGGCGCATTCCGAGATCTTGCCGTCCAGCTCGGCCAAGCGAGAACCGATATCACGGCTGAGAGATGCGGCGAAGGTCTTGACGGCCGGGTCCTCGTCTGCGGCATTCATCGCAAAGAAGTCATCCGCAAGATCGGCAACGGTCACGCCGCGGACGTCGGCCTGGTACAAAAGTTGCAGCACCAGTTCCCTGGCTTTTGTGCGCTTACGCATAAGAACGGTTGCTCAGATTTTAAAAAAGATTACAGAGTTAAAATCAAGTTCTTGCCGGCACTCCCGGCAAAAACTATATTATATCCAGCAGATTCACCATTTCAATAGCATTTAATGCCGCATCCTTGCCCTTGTTTCCGCCCTTGGTGCCGGCGCGCTCGATCGCCTGTTCCATCGTATCGGCGGTAATAACACCGAAGATAACCGGGACCCCCGTCTGCACAGAAACCGACGCAATGCCTTTGGCGGCTTCGGACGCAATAAAATCGAAGTGCGGCGTGTCCCCGCGGATGACCGTCCCCAGACAAACAATGGCATCAAACTTCTTGGAACGTGCCAAGTGCATGGCAATCGTCGGGATCTCAAAGGCCCCCGGCACCCAAAAAATTTCGACTTCCGCTTCTTTGGCGCCGTGCCTTCTGAGCGTATCACAACACCCTTCCAGAAGGGCCTTCGTCACGAAATCGTTAAACCGCGAAACCACCACACCGAACTTCTTGGCCTTGACCACCAGACTTCCTTCGTTTACTTTGTACATATGACCCCCTTTAATCCCCGCCCCTGGCGGGGATTAGACCCTTCGCTTATTCGGTATTACCTGGCTCAATCGGATGAACCATGCGAAGGCCTACCCCCTTGTGGGGTTAGCCCTAAGCGTATCTTGAAAATTTATATCTGCCCGCCGAATCTCTGATGAGTCTGGGTGTAGATATAAATTTTCAAGATGCAAACGCTAAGGGCCAACCTTTTTATTCCATCACTTAATCACCAACCACTAGTCAAGCCAATGACCCAGCTTTTCCTTTTTCGTCTCGAGATATTTCCTGTTCGTTTCGGACCGCTCCGTATGGATCGGCACGCGCTCGACGATATGGAGCCCGTAACCTTCCAGGCCGACGATCTTGCGCGGATTGTTCGTCAAAAGCCGTATCTTCCTGGCCCCCAGGTCGGAAAGAATCTGGGCGCCGATCCCGTAATCGCGCAAATCAGGAGCAAACCCCAGGGCCTCATTGGCCTCTACCGTATCCAACCCGCTGTCCTGAAGCGCATAGGCCTTTAATTTATTGGCCAAACCGATGCCGCGGCCTTCCTGTTTCATGTACAAGATGATACCCCTCTTCTCGGCCGAAACGAGCTGCATCGCTTTTTTAAGCTGCGCCCCGCAGTCGCAGCGCAAAGAACCAAAAACGTCGCCGGTGAGGCATTCCGAATGGACCCGCACAAGGACAGCCGTATCCTCCTTCTTGCCGTCCTCCAGCCCCATGCACAGGGCCAAGTGATGCGTCTGGTCCAGGAGGGATTCATAAAGGATCATCTGGAACAGACCGTAAGGCGTCGGGAGCTTTGTGGCGGCGATCCTTTTGACGAGGATCTCTTTCTTTCGCCGATATTCGATCAGGTTCTCGATCGAACAGATCTTGAGCCCGTGTTTCTTTGAAAACACCAGAAGGTCGGGCAGCCGTGCCATGGTGCCGTCTTCATTCATGATCTCGCAGATGACGCCTGCCGGATACAATCCTGCCAGCCTTGCCAGGTCGATGGAAGCCTCGGTATGGCCGGCGCGGACCAAGACTCCGCCTGCGCGCGCGCGCAAGGGAAAAAGATGACCCGGCTTGATGAAATCCGAAGGCTTGGCAGCGGACGAAATAAGCCTGGCGATCGTATGGGCGCGGTCATGGGCGGAGATACCCGTCGTCACACCCTCGCGCGCATCGACGGAAACCATCCATGCCGTCGAATACGGATCTCGCTGAGGCGCCTTTTCTTTCGTGAAGAACATCGGAAAGATCTCAAGTGTATTCAACCGCTCTTCTTCCATGGGCATGCACACCAGGCCGCGGCCGTATTTGGTCATGAAATTAATATGCTCGGGCTTCACAAACTCCGCAGCCATGACGAGATCGCCCTCGTTCTCGCGATCTTCGTCATCGACCACGATGACCATCTTTCCTTCTTTGAGGTCCTTCAAGATTTCTTCAATGGAATTCAGGCTCATGCATCCCTCTTTATAGACCTTTCCGACGAGGATCCATCGGACTCACAACGCGGGTACTCGCCCCCCGCTTCAATGTTTCTGATCCACCCGCCACAAAGCATCGGCGGGTTTTCCGCCTCGGCCTGGCTTCAGCCAGGCCAGGGCGGATCCGCCTTCAGCGGAAATTCGCCCAGACAGCTTATGTCACTTGCGCTCCATAAGCTGTGGGCTCATTAAAAAATCCCGAAGCCAAAAACAGACTTCGGGATAAATGACAATACCATACCAACCGGTTGTCCTGATCTTCTCTCGTCTAGGCTTTAGATCCTTCGCAGCCATCCATCTTGCATGATAACCGCTCAGGATCACCCGAAAAAACTGGGTGACTATTGGCCCAAGAATCTCACTTGGTCTGCCCTCACCGTTTTGATTCGCTTTCGCGAATGCAAAACGAATCAGTGGGGGCTCGCAGGCTTGTCCCGTTAGAAAGCTGTATTGCACGTTTCTAACGGGGCTAACTGCCAGCCGGGACTTTCACCCGTGTCCATCGACGCTTCCGCGATGGGCTATCCCGAAGATCGTTTTATAAATATATCATCTTACGCCAAATTGTCAAGCGGTTCGTTTCGGTGTATAATGGAACTCCAATCCGGTTGCAAGCCGGGTTCCCATTTAACGACATATTTAAGGCCAAATCTCCTAGGCAGCAAATCGTGGTTTGGCCGCAAAAGTCAACCCATATTCCCTGGCCTTTCCCGAAGGGCAGGCCGGGGCTTGTTCCAGGTTGCTCTAAGCAGCCACAACACTCTGCGCCCTAAAGGGCGGAGCTTTAGGCCGCGCAGAGTGAACGTCTATGATCGAAAAAACCATTGCCGGGATCCTGAAATACAGACATCTGACGCTTGCCGTGGCCGAGTCCTGCACCGGAGGCCTGATCGCCTCCAGGCTTACGGACATCCCGGGCAGCTCCGGCTATTTTGTCGCCGGCATCGTGGCCTACGCCAATGAAGCCAAGATCAAAACCCTGGGAATCGACCATGAAACAATCAGAAAATTCGGCGCCGTTTCGCGTCAGACGGCCATGACCATGGCCCAGAACGTCCGCCACCTCTTCGGCGCCCACATAGGCCTGGCCGTTACGGGTATCGCCGGTCCCGGCGGCGGGTCAACAGCCAAACCTGTTGGGACGGTTTTCATCTCTGTCAGCCTGGGCCGCCGGACATATTTCAAAAAATACCAGTTCCATGGCACCCGTCTTGAGATTAAAAAACTCGCCAAAAACGCCGCCCTTGGACTCCTAAAAGAATGTCTCAGTTGAAACGCCTCTTCATCGCGGTCGAGCTCCCTGAAGAGATCAAGGAATATCTCGGCAGCGCCGTCCGGACGCTTCAAAAAACAGGAGCGGATGCCAAATGGGTGGAGCCCAAAAATATCCACCTGACCCTGAAATTCCTCGGCCCAACTCCAACCGACGCAATCCCGGCGATCTACAAGGCCATGACAGACGCCTCAGATAACACGCGCGCTTTGCCGACTTCCCTGGAGATCTTTGGAGGCTTTCCCTCTCTGACGGCGCCGCGTGTCTTATGGATCTCTCTTGCCGACAAAGAAAAATACCTGGAACATGCCGTCCAAAGGCTGGAATGTTTGCTCGCAGGTCTCGGTTTCGCCGAAGAAAACAGGCCCTTCAAAGCCCATATCACCTTAGCGCGTCTGCGCTCGCCCCGCAACCGTCTGAGTCTGGCTGAAGCTGTCCAAAAATTCCAAGCTGCCATGGAGCACCCCGCTTTCAAAATAGACAATATCACATTGTTTGAAAGCGTTCTCAGCCCCAAAGGTCCCGCCTATTCAGTCGTAGAACAAATCAAACTGAAAACCCAAGGTAAACCCCTTTAGAGAACTTTGCTCTCTAACGTGGTAAATCACCAATAACCCTGCCTTTGGCCCTGGCCTCGGCCTGCCCCTGGCCGGAGGCCGAGGGCAAGGCCAGGGCCGAGGCCAAGGCAGGCAGGCAAGATACAAAATACAAACAAGTTCTAATAACCAATAATCAAAAAAAGCAAAAAGCCTTTTTTTGTTTGGTTTTTGAATTTTGGTGATTGATTATTGTTTGGTGTTTGTTTCTTGGAGCTTGATTATTTCATGGGGGGCAGCCTTTCCAGGCTTATTCACGCAGGGAAAAGGCTATTCCAGAAAAGAAAGGATCTCGGACTTCGAAGAAAGCACGAACTTGATGTACATGCCGGAGAGGAACTTCAGGTCGGATTCGGCGATGAAATCCTCCGGATTGGTTGTGGCCACGACGAGCATATTATTTTCCACCCGGATCGGAAAAACGCAATATTTTCTCAAGGCGTCCATCGGAACACACGAAACAGCCTCCGGAGAAATATCCTGTTCCACCAGGCGCACATACGGAATACTGTACTGCAAAGAGAGCCCTTCCATCAGGTCAGACTCGGCAATATAGCCTTTATCGATCAAAATCTCCCCGAGGGACTTCATGGAATTCCTCTGTTCGTCCATGGCCGAGTGAAGCTGATCGAAAGTAATCAGCCTGCGGCCGATCAAAAACTCGCCCAAACGGGAACCATATTGGCGGGCAAGCGCGCTGTCAAGCTTCTCTTTTGTCGTAAAACCCAAATCAACAATGATCTCGCCCAAAAGTTTTTTTTCGCGCCTCTGGGTCTCCAGGGCCTCCAAAAGCTGGCTCTCGGTCAATAAACCGTTTTCAACAAGAAGGTCGCCTAATTTTCTCGGGATTTTTGCCATAGATAACCTACTCCAATGCAAGCACGCGGTCTACTTCGTCCTGGGTCGTCAACCCCTGCGCGATAAGCGGCTCAATTGATCTGGAAAATGAAATCATCCCTTGTTCCAGAGCGGCCGTCTTCAACTCATTCGACGAGGCCTTTTGAAGGATCAGCTGACGCAAGGGCTCGTTGATACGCAATACCTCAAAGATCCCGGTGCGCCTCTTGTAGCCGGTATTGGCACACTGCACGCATCCTTTCCCCTTGCAGATCTTGCACACAAGCCTCACCAGACGCTGTGTCACGACACCCGTCAGGGCTGTCGCCAGGAAAAAAGACTCGACACCCATATCCAGGAGGCGCACGATCGTATTGACGGCATCGCGGGCATGCAATGTCGAAAAAATCAACGAACCCGCCAAAGCCGCCTGAAGCGCCGTGCGTACGGTCTCAACGTCCCGGATCTCGCCGACAGCGATGATATTCGGGTCCTGGCGCATGATGGCGCGCAGCCCCGAAACAAACGTCATGCCGAACTCATGGTCCACCTGGATCTGATTGACCCCCAAGAACTTCACCTCCACGGGATCCTCGATCGTACAGATGTTCTTTTCGCGCGTGTAGATGTGTTTCAGGACCGAATACAAAGTCGTCGTCTTGCCGGAACCCGTCGGACCGCTGATCACGACAAATCCTTCGGGCTTGTAAATCATGTCGTCGAGGCTCTGCTGGATCTCATGGGGCATCCCCAGATCATCCAAATTCATGCAATATTTGTTGCGGTCCATGAGCCTCATGACGATCTTCTCGCCAAGGATGGTCGGCATGGTCGCCACCCTGATGTCGTATTCCACATTTTCAAACAGGAACGAAAACCTGCCGTCCTGTTCCCGCCGCCTCTTGGTGGGGTCCATCATCGCCATGATCTTGATGGCGTTGATCAAAGATCCCAACCGGGTCTTCTCGTGGCTGATGCGCTCGGCGTCTTTTAAAATACCGTCGACCCTAAAACGGACGACGATTTCTTCCTCTCCCGAGTTCACGATAGGTTCCCAATGGATATCGGTCGCCCGTTCCTTGATGCCCCGCTGGATAAAACTATAGACCATGTCCAGCGTTTCCTGACGGACTTCCTGCCTGCGCTCTATGCCACCCCTGTCTTGTTCAAAAGCCATAAGCCCTTTCTCTGCGACGCCTTCTTGTTGCGCCCATCCGGACAAAATCTGCCTTGTTTAACGATCAACTCCTGCCTTCTCGGAAAGGCGGGACTTGCTACGGGTTGATGTTGAGCCGTCTTACCCCTGTTTTAAACGGGGTTTTGATCGACAAATGCATAAAAAATCCCTCTTCCCTCCGCCAGGACACGGCAAAGGCTTTAAGAACATTTCTGACCCGCATTTACCCCGTTAGAAATATAATTTCTAACGGGGTAAAGTAATACCATTGTAACAAAAAGGAATTTTCAGAGCAAGTCATTTTTGATTGCCTGCCTGGCCCTATAGTTTTACCAGCAACCCGAGCAGGCGCAAAACAGCCTGCGCGTAGAGACCGCACAGAAGATCATCAAGCATAATGCCTGTACTGCCCGCCAACCGCTCAAGCCGCCGGGCCGGCGGCGGCTTCAAGATATCGAAAAGGCGGTACAAAACGAACCCCAAGACAATGACGGGCCAGGTCAGCCTCAGGCCTAAAAATACCAAAAATATTCCTGCAACCTCATCGATGACGACAGGCTTAGGGTCCTTTGTCCCGAAAACACCTTCGGCACGACCGGCGACCAGAAATCCAATGAGGGTTACGGCCGCAAAAGCACACACATGTCCAATCGTCGTCTCAACACCGATAGCCAAATACAGCAACATCCCCCCCGCGCTCCCCCATGTCCCCGGCGCAAACGGCATTTCTCCAAGATAGAAAAAAGTGGCCAGAAGTTTGATCAGATGTCTCTTCATAGCGTCCTGATGAGATGACGGTTCCGCCAGAGATAAACCAACCCTGAATAAACCGTAAAAAACACAGCCAGACCGATCATGATATGGATACCCATGCGGAAGGAAGATTCAAGCGTCTCGTTCCAAAAAGAAAAGTAAGATCCTGACTCTTTGAGGATAAGAAAAATAAGGATGCAGATGATCGCTCCCATCTGGGAGACGGTCTTATGCTTGCCGGCGTTCTCCGCCGCGAGGACAACACCCCGCCGGAGCGCAAAAATCCTCATCCCGGTGATCAGGAATTCACGCACGACGATGACGACAACCACCCATGCCCCCATCAGCTGCAACTGCACAAAAGTCAAAAATAACCCCACCACCAAGACTTTATCCGCCAAGGGGTCCATGATCTTGCCGAAATCGGAAATAAGGCCTTTTTTGCGGGCCAGCCATCCATCCAGAAGGTCCGTCGCACAGGCCGCAAGGAACAGCAGGAAAGCCGCGCAGGTCATGGCAAAATTTTTAGTGAAGAGAAGCGCCATGATCACAAAAGTCAAAACGATGCGCGATAAGGTCAAATAATTAGGCAAGTTCATATGGTCTCTCCCGCCAAGTCATATTCAAGGGCATCCGTGATACGGCATCTGACGATCTGTCCCGGTCTAAGCTTGTTCGGCGAGGCTAAATACACCAAGCCGTCAACCTCCGGCGCGTCCCATGGCGTACGCGCCAGATACATCCGGCGGTCCCGCGTGGCCTCTTCCACCAGGACCGGCACCGTCCTGCCGATCTTTTTTTCAAGCAAAGAGAGGGAAATGCCTTTCTGCGCCTCCATCAGTTCGTGATAGCGCCTCTCTTTTTCCTTGCGGGGCACCTGCCCGCGATAGCCGTAAGCCCGGGTGCCCTCCTCCCTGGAAAACATGAACGCGCCGAGCTTGTCGAAACGCGCCTCCCGGACAAAATCCATGAGCTCGCGGAATTCCTTTTTCGTCTCGCCGGGAAAACCCACGATGAATGTCGTGCGAAGCGCAATCGACGGAACCCTGTTGCGTAACGCCGAAAGCAGGCGAATGATCTCCTGCCGCCGCGTCGGCCGCCCCATGCGCCTGAGGATGCGATCATTGATATGCTGCAACGGCAGATCGACGTAAGGACACAGACGGTCCTGACGGCCCAAAAGTTCCATCACATCCTCTCCGACCCTCTGAGGATGAAGATACATCAGCCTGATCCAGGGGATGGAGGTTTCATGCAGGATCTTTTCCATCAACCCCACCAGCGGCAGGCCTGGCCGCGACGAGCGGCCGGGCCGCTTTTTGCGGTCGTCACAACCGTAAAGAGTGATATCTTGTCCGACGATATTCAACTCCCTGACACCGCATCTCTCCAGACGGACAGCCTCTTCAATAATCTCAGCCTCGGAACGGCTCCTGGAACGCCCTTTGATCAAAGGGATCGCGCAATACGTACAACGATTATCACATCCTTCGGATATTTTCAGATACGCGTAGTGACGAGGCGTCAACAGAACGACCGGACCGCCCGACTGCCGTACATCCGTTTCCGGCACGAGCCCGCCGACGACATCAATATCCTTATAGCCCTGGCGGATATCTTTCCTGTAGCGTTCGGCCAAACATCCTAAAACAAGGACGTTCTCGGTCCTCCCCTTTTTCTTATGATCGAGCCACTCCGCGATGACACCCAGCGATTCTTCTTTGGCCTCCCGGGTAAAACCGCAGGTGTTGATCATGACCACTTGGGCGTCTTGCGCAGAAGAAACAACGGCCCCCCGTTTTCTGGCCTGCTGAAGAAAAACCTGCGAATCAACGGTATTGCGGGCGCACCCCAGACTCACGATAGCCGTCTTCTTGCCCCTAAAATCAAAATACTCAAAAGGATCGCTCTTCATGCCGGATATTTTTTAACTGCGTGAGGACATGGCCGGTGGCCGGATTCGGATAAGGAAGGATTATTTGTCGACGGTGAGCCCATCCCGCGTGACAACGACATGCTTGAGCGTCTGTCCCGGCCGGCCGATCCTCTCCAAGATCCTGCCATTTAATTCCAGTTCGACAACGCCGGCATTGCCGATCATCATTTCGATCTTCTTGGCCGCCGTCCAGCTCTCTGCGGCGCCGTGCGCCAGGACATTCTGAAAAACAACCCTGCCGTCCACCTTCACCTGGAGCCACGTTTTGGCCCTGGCGCGTACGACAAGAACGACTTTTTCAAAAATTGCCGGGGCCGAGGCGTTTGCCGCTGTTTTTTGCGAAACAGCGGGCGCTGTCTTCTTTTTGGACCCAACGACGCTCTTCTTTTGCGCTTTTTCGGAAAGTTTGACTTGCGCTTGTACGAACGGTTTCTGAGATTTCTTGCGGCCCATCACCTGAAAAAAGGTTTTGAAACCCCAAAAAACAACCGCACACAACACAACGATCACGACGATCTTGATATCTATTTTCTTGATTCCGGCAACCGCGCCCCGCAAGACAACAGAAAAAAGATTTATTCCATCCGGCTGCGGCCCCGCCCCGGGAATGACCACCTTCTGGACGCCCCGGACCCGCTGGGACACAGGGACGGTCCCGGCGAAACGCTCGATGATATCATTCTTGTCTAAACCCAGAAATTCCGCGTAGATCTTCAAGAACCCCTTGACATACACCATGTCCATAGAAGCAAAATCGTCCGCCTCGATCTTTTTTAAAATGTTGACATGGATATGCGTCGCCCGGCTCGCCTCCTCCGGGGAGATCCCTTTGGCTTCGCGCGTCTCTTTGAGCATCGCTCCGGCGGATTTCATAAACTTACTGTCCGGCATCAGAATCCACCTTTCATGAGCGCATCATTTATGGAGCGCTCCTTCCATTCGCTGCGACACAAACGATCTGCGCGAATGAAACCCAGCACTAATTTTACTGGGGCTTTCTAGCGTTAACAAAAAATTTTCCTGTACAAATAAACTTTACTCAAAGGGGTCAACCCATACTCCCCGGCCTCGGCCTTCGGCCAGGGCCGGGGCTTGTTTCGGGTTACTCTAAGCGGCCACAACACTCTCCGCCCTAAAGGGCGGAGCTTTAGGCCGCGCAGAGTAAAATTGGTGCTGGGTCAAATTCGGCCTGACGACTTCGCTTCGCACGGCTCGCTAACCCGGAAAGGACAGACCTTCCTTATGCCATATAAAGGAAAGACCTAAGTCGTGGCCTCATTTGACCTTTCCTTAGCCATCTGGTCTTTAAGCCATTGTTCCCTGTCTACAAGGATATCCCTGGGCTTGGAGCCCACATAGGGCCCGACCAATCCTTCCTGCTCCATCATATCGATCAGGCGCGCGGCGCGCGTATAGCCCAGGCGCAGACGCCTCTGGATGATGGAAACGGACGCCTGCCCTGTCTCGATCACCAATTTCGCCGCCGTGTCATATAATTCATCTTTTTCCAGAGCTCCGCCCACCTGAGTCTGGTCCTGGGCCTTCAGGATCGTCTCATCGTAAACGGGCTGGGCCTGTTTTTTGATGAACTCCAGGACCTTTTCAATCTCCGCATCCTTCACGTAAGAGCTTTGCGCGCGGATCGGCTTGGCCTGGCCCGGCTCCAGGAACAAAAGATCGCCGCGACCCAAAAGCTTGTCGGCGCCGTTCATGTCCAGGACCGTGCGGGAGTCCACCTTGGAAGCCACCTTAAAAGAAATACGCGCCGGAAAATTCGCCTTGATCACGCCCGTGATGACGTCCACCGAAGGCCTCTGTGTCGCCAAAACCAGATGGATACCGACAGCCCTGGACAATTGGGCAAGCCTGGCGATGGCACTCTCCACCTGGTCGCGGACCACCATCATCAAATCCGCCAACTCGTCGATAAATACGATGATATAGGGGAGCTTCTGTTTACGCTGATTATAGGTCTCGATGTTACGCACCCCTTCCTTGGCCAAAAGCTGGTAGCGTTCGTCCATCTCGGAAGTGACCCACGTCAGGGCCGTCGCCACTTTTTTGGGGTCCGTCACCACCGGGCACAACATATGCGGCAGGCCGTTGTAGGGAGCCAATTCCACCATCTTGGGGTCAACCATGAGGAATTTCACGTCGCTCGGCGTCGCATTGAACAGAATAGACATGATAATGCCGTTGACGCAGACCGTCTTGCCTGAACCCGTGGTCCCTGCGATCAACAAATGCGGCATGGCGCCCAGGTCCGTCACGATCGGTTTGCCTGCCGTATCCTTACCGATGGCCAGGGTCAACTTCGAATCGGCGCGGCGGAACTCCTCGCTCGCCAAGACCTCTCTCAAATAGACCATGCTCGTCTGCGTATTGGGGACCTCGACGCCCACCCGGTTCTTGCCGGGAATGGGCGCCTCAATGCGCACGGACGGTGCCTTCATCGTCAAGGCGATATCGTCTGTCAGGCTTACGATCCTCTGGATCTTGACGCCGGGGGCCGGCTCCAGCTCATAACGCGTGATCACGGGGCCGCGCTCGATATCGGCCACGCGCACGGAAAGGCCGAAGTCGCTCAAGGTATCCTCGAGGATCTTGGCATTTTCCGTCAAATCTTCCTTCATCTGGCGCATGGAGACGGGCGGCGGCGACTCAAGCAGATCTATGGACGGCAGGATATAGTCTTCATCGGAAACTTCGCGGATAGGCTCCTTGTCCTTCAGGGTCTCGGGTTTGGACTTGGCGATCTTGATGTTGAGCGGCGACGCATCGAATTCTTTCTTTTCCTGCGCGGCGTCGCGGTTTTCCGTAAAATCCTTGATCGCCAGTTTTCCCTGCGGCAAGGATTTTTCCTTCACCACGCCGCGTGACAGGCGCGCAGCCGTCTTTGACCTTTCCTTCTTGTCCCCGAGCACGGCCCTGGCTTCCTTCCAGGCATTAAAACGTTCCAGAAGGCGGTCAAAAAAGGCGGCAAAAAACGGGATCACAAGGATCTCGCCGATCAAAGGCAGGGAGAGTAATCCGAGCATGAGAAGAATGACGTAGGCGCCGGCCCGGCCGAAATAATGCATCAGGAAATCGGAAAAGACCAAACCCACGATGCCGCCGCGGCCGAAACGCGCCGTCGCCTGGTCCACAAAGAAAAGCGCCAGAAACGAAGACAGGGAAACGGCCAAAATCAGGATCCCGAGGAGTTTGACGACATTGGTACGGATCTCTTCGGCCCGGACGAACTTCAGGCCCCAGAGAAAGAGAAAGACGGGAAAAAGGTATGATGCCCAGCCGAAGATGAAAAAAAAGAAACCCGAGAGATACGCGCCGAAGACGTTGATCAGGTTCTTCGGCGGGATATTCGGGTTGGAGGTGTAAAAAGACAGGTCGGTCGGATGGTAAGAAACGAAACTCAGGAAGACGAGAACCGTCAGGGCAAAGATGAATATGCCGATGATCTCTAAAACGTGTTCCCTTTTCATCGCCTGTCGCCGGAGCCCCGTCCCTGAGGGATCAATGAAACACAAAACTCTAAATCCTAAACAAACACAAAAACACAAATACCCAAAGAAAAAATTCTGGATTTTAGGTCTGGAATGTTTCGGATTTGTTTAGGGCCCTCCTTAAAGAGGTATGCGGAGGCCCACCCCTTGCGGGTAGAGCTTAGCCTGCCTGCGGCTTCGCCGCGAGGCGAGCCGGTAGACAGGGATTTAGGACTTAGAGTTTATTTTTCGGACTTGGCCTGTTTTTTGCTCAGATTGATGCGGCCAAGCTCATCGATGCTGATGACCTTCACATCGATCTCGTCGCCGATCTTGACGACATCCTCGACGTTCTTGACGTATTTATCGTCGAGTTCCTTGACATGGCAGAGCCCTTCCTTGTTGGGCAGGATCTCGACAAACGCCCCGAAATTCATGATGCGCTTGACCTTGCCCCTGTAGATCTTGCCGATCTCGGCGTCTTCCGTGAGGCCCTTGATCATGTCGACGGCCCTCTGGGATGCGGCGCTGTCCGTCGATGCCACGAGGACCGAACCGTCGTCCTCGACGTCGATGGCGACGCCCGTCAGCTCGATGATCTTACGGATATTCTTGCCGCCGGGGCCGATCAAATCGCCGATCCGTTCCTGGTTGATCTTCAGGTGGATGATCCGGGGCGCATATTCCGAAAGTTCCTTGCGCGGCGCCTCCAGGACGGCCGTCATCTTATCGAGAATAAAATGACGTGCGGTTCTGGAACGCTCCAACACTTCGCGGATGATATCAAAATCAATGCCGCTGATCTTCAAGTCCAACTGGATCGCCGTGATCCCCTTGCGGGTACCGGCGATCTTGAAATCCATGTCCCCATGATGGTCTTCCAGGCCGGCGATATCCGTCAAAAGGAGATGCTTGGACCCCTCTTGCACCAGCCCCATGGCGATCCCTGCAACTGGTTCCTTGATCGGCACGCCCGCGTCCATCAAAGACAAAGACGATGCACAGACCGTCGCCATGCTCGACGACCCATTGGACTCCAGGATCTCGGAAACGACGCGCACGGTGTAAGGGAATTCTTCCGGCGTCGGCATGACCGCTTTGAGGGATTTCTCCGCCAGCGCCCCGTGACCGATCTCGCGCCGCCCGGCCCCCCTGACCGGCTTGACCTCACCGACAGAAAACGGAGGAAAATTATAATGGAGCATGAACTTTTTATAGCTCTTGCCCTCCAAGGCTTCAATAAGCTGTTCATCCGCCCGCGTCCCCAGAGTGGTCACCGCCAAACTCTGCGTCTGCCCGCGGGTGAACAATCCCGAACCGTGCGTCCGCGGCAAAGTACCGACCTCACAGCTGATGGCGCGGACCTCGTCGAATTTGCGGCCGTCTACGCGGCGATTTTCTTCCAGCGCAAGTTTGCGGATCTCTTCGCTTTCTATCTCATCCAGGGCCGCCTTGATATCCTTCTCGCTAATCTGGTCTTCCTCCTCTTTTTCAACGCAAAAACGTTCCGTCACATCCTTATAAAGCATCTGGACCGCTTCCATGCGCGCTTCTTTCTGAGCGATCTTGCAATTCTCTTTCACGCGATCCATATAAGCGGCTTTGATGCTCTTGACGAGCTCCGGGCTGACGGCACGGTCTTCATAGCTCATCTTTTCCCGGCCGCACGCCTTGATCAGATCCTCCTGGATCTTAATAGAAACCTGAAGCTGTTCGTGGCCGAATTTCAAGGCTTCATACACCACCGCTTCTTCCAACCCCTTGGCCTCTCCTTCGATCATGATGACTTTTTTACGGTTGCCCACAACGACCAAGTCCAGGTCGCTCGCTTCACGCTGGGCATACGTCGGATTAACGACCAGCTTGCCATCCACGCGTCCGATACGGACGGCGCCGATCGGCCCTTCAAAGGGGATCTGCGAAATCCCTAAGGCCGCAGACGCACCGATAACGGCTAAAATATCAGGATCATTTTCCGCGTCGCTGGAAAGAACCAGGGCGATCACCTGAACGTCATTCCTGAAACCGCATGGAAATAAGGGACGGACCGGCCTGTCGATGAGGCGCGAGATCAGGATTTCGCTTTCCGATGGACGGCCTTCGCGCTTGAAGAACCCTCCGGGGATCCTGCCTGCGGCATAAGTCTTTTCCTGGTATTCGACGGTCAGAGGGAAAAAATCGATCCCTTCCCTGATGTCCTTGGACACACAGGCCGTCACGAGGACCACCGAACCGCCCATCTGCACGGTCACGGCCCCGTCGGCCTGCTTGGCCAGTTTTCCCGTCGATAAAATTAAATTCTTGTCCCCAAATGGGGATTCCACTTTTTCGATTTTTGGATTCATAGTCATGATTATTTACGCAACCCTAGCTTTGAGAGGAGCTCTTCATACTTTTTGGTATCGTGTTTCTTCAGGTATGAGAGCAGACGACGGCGCGTGCTGACCATTTTCAGCAGGCCCTGGCGGGAGTGATGATCTTTCTTGTGGACCTCGAAATGCTTGGAAAGCTCATTAATCCGTTCAGTCAAAAGGGCGATCTGCACGAACGCAGAACCCGTATCCTTCTCATGAACCTTATAGCTGCCGATAATTTCCTTTTTCTTCGTGCTCTCTAACATCCGTTCCTTCCTCCTAAAACCCGGTTGCATTGGCCCTCTTTCCGCGGGCTGTTTGGCGCTTTTCACTAAGCGCTTGTCTTTATTCCATTTTCAACAGGTTCCCATTGTACCTTTGACTTTCCGGCAAGTCAAGGGGTTTTCCTAACTAATTCCAGCCGAAAAGGCGGACTTCCCCGTTGATGTGCGCACAGAACGCTAGGCCTCAACCCCGATTTCGCCGATCTCCTGGTCAAGAAAGGCGATCAATTTCTCGATCTCCCTGGCCGTCTTGTCCGAAACCAGATGGCCGTAAACCGCCTCTTTCTGCAGCGCTTTGACGGTCGCCATCAGGCGCTTCAATGTCCTGGCCCGGCGCTCGCTTTGCGCCTTCCGGGGGTCCTCTTCCTCGCGGATGGAACGCAGCCTCAGGCCCACCTGCTTCTTGACCTCTTTGCCTTCCTTGCCGTCCTCAAAGACGCTCTTCTTGAACTCCTGATAATCCTCTTCTGTCAGTTCCTTCTGTTTGGCTGCCAGGCGAAGGACGTTGACCGCGTCGAACGCCGGGATATTTTTGGGATCGGGGGACTCCTGGGATTGGACGTCTTTCAGGAATTCCGGCTCGTTCTTTTCAAGAAAATAATAGGAATGGAGGAGCTTGGAAGCGGTCTGCTGGTGGACACCGATCTCGCCCTTACAGTATACCTCAAAACTCATGTATCCCCATTCCTTATACATCTTATCCTTGTAAACCGTATAAAGGATCTGGCCGAGCCCTATCCATGAGGACTTGAAATTCTTCGCCGTCTCCAGGACCTGATAACGCAGCGAACCGGGCTCCAGCCCCTGCATCTTCTGCTCTAAATTCCGGATGGACTTACTTTTCAAATCGGACATGACAACCTCTCTGTCTTGAAACGGCGCCGCCGCGCCGATCTATGGATTCAATCCTTTCAACTCCCCGACGACAAATTTGCCGTCTTTCTGAACGAGCCTGCCGTCCAGATACACCTCGCCGTCGCCCTGGAGCATCTTCACGAGGTCCCAATGCACGCTCGAACGGTTGCCGTTATCCGCATCTTTGTAGGCATGGCCCGGCGTCAGGTGGATCGAGCCGCAGATCTTCTCGTCGAAAAGGATATTCTTCATGGGCGTCTTGATGTTCTTGTTAAGACCGAAAGAGAACTCCCCGATATAACGGGCGCCGGCATCGGCATCCAGGATCTTCTCCAGCTCCTTTTGTGCGCCCAAACGACACGAGGCGTCGACGATCCTGCCCTTCCTGAACTCAAACCTGACGCCGCCAAACTCCTTGCCGTAATAGAGGCTGGGGACATTATAGGTGATATGGCCCTCGATGGAATCTTTGACGGGGGCGGTGAACACTTCGCCGTCGGGCATATTCCTCAAGCCCTCGCTCTTGACGGCCGGGATGCCCTTCTTGGAAAACCGCAGGTCCGTATCTGAAGAAACGATCCTGACTTCGCGGGTCCGCTGGACCATGCGCCAGAGCCGCGTGATCTTTTTGGCAAAATCCGGCCAATCGATATTGCAGGCCTTGAAATACAGGTCCTCGAAGGCCGACAGGCTCATGCGCGCGTCCTGGGCCAACCCCGCCGTCGGATAGCGCGTCACGACCCAGCGCGTATGGTCCACGCGCCGATCGGAGATCGAACGCAGGACCTGTTGGCGGCGGACCATCTTGGCCATCTCCAGGGCCGCATAGCTCTGCGTGTTTTCCGTCGCGCTGATACCGATATAGGCGGTTGCCTTCTTCATGGCCTCCAGGCGGTGCTTCGGAAAATAGGACAGCTGCGCCTCACCGGCCTCTTCGTAGAAAATGCGCGTCAGGTCTTCCGTCGAAAAATTGTGCTCGACGTAGCGGGCCCCGTTGCGCAGACACCTGGCATAGACGGCCTCGACCAGAGGCAAAGCCTTTACTCCTGAAAAATCAATGATGACGATGTCGCCCTTCTTGACCGCGGCAGAATAATTCACAAGGATATCCGCCAGCGTCTCGATCCGTGGGTCTTTCATAAACTCCTCCATTCATACCCTTCTACTTTTTTAATTCCGCCTCTGGCGGAATTAACTCCCTGCCTGCCGGCAGGCAGGCGAGCGTATCTTGAGAATTTATGGCTGCACCTGGCCCCATCTGAAGGGCCAGTGTTTCGCTTTCTGCGGAACCCGCCTGAACCTGGCCCGGCCTCTGGCCTGGGCCGAGTGAAGGCTGGTCTGGCCTGCTCGGCCTGCCCTTCGGGCAAGGCCAGGGCAGGCCGAGACATAAATTGTCAAGATGCTTACACGGGGAGTAACGTTTATTTCCTTAATTCCGGCTTGGTCTTCATGGACAAGCTGATGCGCTTAAGCTCCGGGTCCGTCTCCAGGACGGTCACGCGGACAACCTGGCCGACATGGACGACATCGGAAGGCTCGCGGACGTAACGGTCGCTCATCTGCGAGATATGCACGAGACCGTCCTGATGGACGCCGATATCGACGAAGGCGCCGAAACGGGTCACATTGGTGATCACGCCCTCCAGTTTCATGCCCGGCTTGAGATCCTTGATCTCACGCACCGCATCCTTGAATGTCGCATAGACAAAAGTGGCGCGCGGATCGCGCGTGGGCTTTTTCAACTCGGCGACGATATCCTTGACCGTCATGTCCCCTGCCGTTCCGCTTATATAATCCGATATCCTTAATCCCGAAAGACGTTCCGGATGACGGATGCAATCGTCCACCGTCATCTTCATGTCGGCGCACATCTTCTCGACGATAGGATAGCTCTCCGGATGGATCGCCGTATTGTCCAGGGGATTTTGCGCCTCGCGGATACGCAAAAACCCGGCCGCCTGTTCGAACGTCTTCTCCCCAAAATTACTGACCTGCATCAGCTCCTGCCGGGACTTAAAGCTTCCACGGGCCTGCCGGTAAGCCACGATATCGCGCGCCACACGAAGGTTGATGCCCGAAACATGCGACAGAAGCTCCCGGGACGCCAGATTCAACTCCACGCCGACATAATTGACGCAACTTTCGACGACATCTTCAAGCTTTTCCTTAAGCTTCTTCTGGTCGACGTCGTGCTGATACTGCCCGACACCGATGGACTTGGGGTCGATCTTGACGAGTTCGGCCAACGGATCCTGCAGACGGCGGCCGATGCTGATGGCGCCGCGCACCGTCACATCCTGATCGGGAAACTCCTCGGCAGCCAGAGGACTGGCGGAATAGACGGAAGCCCCGGATTCATTGACAATGACGCAGACAGGCAGGGGCTTGAAGTCTCCCTTGTGCGCCTCGAGGGTCTCGCGGACAAATGCTTCGGTCTCGCGGCCGGCGGTGCCGTTGCCGACGGCAATAAGCTCGATCTTGTGCTTTTGGCACATCTCGACGACCGTGCGGCCGGCCTTCTCTTTCTCGTTCTGCGGAGGATTCGGAAAAATCGTCCTGTATTCCATGAACCTGCCCGTTTCGTCAAGCGCAGACACCTTGCAACCTGTGACAAAACCAGGATCGATGGCCAAGACAGGCCTCATGCCTGCCGGAGGACTTAAAAGCAACTCCCGCAGGTTCTTCTCAAAGATATGGATGGCCACGTCATCCGCCGCCTCTTTGCAGGCGACGCGCACATCGGCAGACAACGATGCGCGCATCAGGCGCTCATAGGCGTCATCGCAGGCGTTTTTGAGAAAATCGGCAACAGGCCCCGGCGGAAACCGGGCTTCTCTATTCCATAGCTCATTCAAAATGAGCGTCTTGTCGATAACCAGCTGCATCGCCAAGACCTCCTCCGTCTCCCCGCGCATGATCGCAAGTAAGTTATGTGACGAGATGGATTTGACGGGCGCCTCGAAATTGTAATACATCTCGAACTTCGTCTTTTTGCCTTCGAAACCCACGCGCGGCCGCGAATGAAAACGCCCATTCTCAAAAAAGAACTTCCGGACGAAATCCCGGTGTTCGGATTTTTCGCTGATTTCCTCGGCGATGATGTCCGAGGCGCCGGCCAAGGCCTCTTCGGCGTTCAAAACGCCCTTCTCTGCAGAAACATAACGGGCAGCCATCGCCTGCAAGTCGGCGGCAGGATCGGCCAGCACCTTGATCTCGTCTGCCAGCGCCTGAAGACCTTTTTCCCGCGCCACGGCCGCCCGCGTGCGCCTTTTGGGCTTAAAAGGCAGGTAGAGGTCTTCAAGCTCGACACTGGACAGGCATCGCTCGATCTTTTCCTTGAGTTCCGGCGTCAACTTGTTCAGTTCGGCGATCGTCTTTAAAACGGTCTCTTTGCGCTCCTCGAGGGCCACCAGATAGCTGAACCTTTCGGAGAAAGCGCGCAACACCATCTCGTCGCAATTCCCGGTCTGGTCTTTGCGATAGCGGGCGATGAACGGGACTGTCGCCTTATCATGAAACAGCTTCAGGATGTTTCGCGTATGTTCTGTCGTGAGCTTGAATTCTTGCTCAAGAATGCGGGGGATATCCAACATGCAGATTTTCCTGATCGACGTTAAGAACGTTTAATGACGGTGACGGTCGTGTCCAATTGCCCGCCGGTCTTCGGCCGAACGATGGTCACGGTCCCGTCATCGGCGGCAAAATACATATTCATATCGGAGACGGCGATCAGATGGCCGTATCTGCCGGGCAAAGACGGCTTCATCGCGCTCTCGGTATAACTGCCGCTGGAATCAAATCCGTACTGGGCCTTCAATTCGCCAACCCCGACGACGGTAAATAAGGCGCCTGTCACAAAACCCAAAACAACATAAAGCATTTTCTTCAGCATAGAACCTCCTCACCCCGCCTCCGGCGGGGTGACTCTAAGGCCTGCGTTAAGTCAATTTCACGAACGCCCTGGCCCGCCTCCGGCGAGGCCGAGGCGTCTGTGAGTAAAATTGACAAGCGCTTTGGCCGAAGAGTCTTTCTGTTTTTGTTTTCTCCGCCTCTGGTGGGATTAGGCCCTCTGCTATGTGGAATGCAGAGGCCTACCCTTTCTGGGTTAGGCCCTCTGCTATGTGGATTACCTGGCTCAATCGGATGAGCCATGCAGAGGCCTACCCTTTCTGGGTTAACCCCGAAGCCTGCGTTCGTTCATTTTGCGAGCGCCTCTGGCGCAGGCGAGCAAAATTGACAAGCGCCCGCCACCACTGCGTCGGCGGGCGTCCGCCGAAGAACTAGTGGCAGACGCTTAGGCAAGGGGTCTTGCTTCCGTTGTCGCGCTCCGCGCCGCGCGCGGCGCGCCAAGTGGGACGTACCGGCTGCCTGCCCTACGGCAGGCAGCCCGTAATAATCCCATCACTCTTCGCCCGCATATGTTTGCCGCCGCAGCGACTTCTTCCGGGCGCGTCTTTTCTTCCACTCCAGCGTTCGTTCCTTGGCCGCCCGCGTCTTATGCGTCGCCACCCTCTCTTGGACCGGCCGATGGAGGATATCCAATTTATGAACCAACTGTTCAAGCGCCAAGGCCTTATTGGCGGCCAGAGACCGCCGCTTCTGAGCCACAACGACGATGCCGCTGGGCATATGCGTCAGCCGCACGGCCGTAAAACGCTTGTTTTTATGCTGGCCGCCCGGTCCTGAGCTTTTAAAAACCTCAAAAGCGATATCTTGGCGCCTGATTTGTATCCGCATGGGGGTATTTTAGCAGTCCACGGTCAATAGTCAACCCCATTAGAAAGGCTCCGTCCTTAAATAACATTTCAAAATTTACTGTCTACTCTCTACTATCTACTGTGTACTCCGATCTGGCGGAGGCAATGGAGGCGAAGGCCGTTCTATTTTCCTCGGCGCGAACACTCTCGTGCATCCTCGTGGTAAGTTTTTCTTGACAAGGGAGCGTCCATCAGTATAATTTGAGAGTCTTACGAACACGAAGGATCAACAAGAGGAAACCATGTCAAAAGTATGCGTAGTTTGCGAAAAACGCAGCGTCATCGGCGGGCACACGGCCAGGCGCGGTATGGCCAGGATCAAAGGCGGCGCAGGCCGCAAGATCACAGGCCGATCCAAGAGGGCGTTTAAGACAAACGTCCACAAGATCAAGATCGTTGACGCCAAGGGCCGCGTCACCTCGGCTTATGTGTGCGCCAAATGCCTGAAAGCGGGAAAGGTAAAAAAGGCGCGATAGGTTCCATAACTCCGAAGAAAAAAGACTTAAAAAAATGACCACGAAAATGTGGTCATTTTTTTATTCACGGGATCACAGGATTCCATTTTCCGGAGAAACAAACACCGCTGCAGAACAAAGTTCTCTGACGGCGTAAAGAATTTTCTAACTCGAAGGCCTGAGGTCTTTAAGCTCCAGCTGCAGCGGTGTGTGGGGATTCCATTCGTCCCAACCCAGGCTATACGCCGCATCCACGCGGTTTGACGCGCTCACAAGGCCAAGAAAATCCCCCATGCCGAAACCAATAGCCTCATAAGTTGCCTCTCCGTCGCTCACCCAAAACTTGATCGAGTTCTTGCCGACGAGGACGGGCTTGCTCTTGACCAAAAGGTTGAAGCTTGCAAAAATCGGCCTGTGATTGCCCTCGCCGTAAGGGCTCAAAAAATCGATCTGGCGCATCAGGTCTTTTGTGATCAAAGACAAGGGGATCTGGGCGTCGATCTCCAGGACCGGCGCCAGGCGTTCCTGTCCCAGGGATCTCCTGGCGATATCGTTCAGGAGCTCTTTGAATTTTCCGATATCCCGGCGCGCCAGCGAAAGACCCGCGGCATACTTGTGTCCTCCGTATTCCTTGAGGCATGAGGCGCATTGAACGAGGGCCTCATAGATATGGAAATTATGGACAGAGCGCGCCGAACCGCGGCCGATGTCATCCTGAAGAGAGATAATCACAGCGGGACGGTAGTATCGGTCGACGATCTTGGAGGCGACGATCCCCAAAACGCCGGGATGCCAGTCCTCATGGCACAGGACGATGATAAAATCCTTGTCGAAATCCACGTCCCGCTCGATCAAATCCATCGCCTGTTGAAAAACCTTCTCCTCTGTTTTCTGACGCATGCGGTTGTGATCGTTCAAGGTGCCCGCCAAACGCTGGGCCTCGCGGCTGTCCTGCGTCAACAGCAGATCCAGGGACACGTGCGCCGAATCCATGCGGCCGCTCGCATTGAGCCGCGGCGCCAGAACAAAACTGATGGAATGCGTCGAAAGTTTTTTGGCCTGCGCATCAAGGCCCGCCGCTTCCATGAGGGACGTCAGTCCATGGCGCTTGGTATTGTTGAGGGCGTCCAAACCGTGCTTAACAAGGATCCTGTTCTCTCCCTGCAGGGGGACAACGTCGGCGACCGTGCCCAAGGCTGCCAGATCCAGATACTGACGTTCGTCTCCGGCCGACAAAGCCTGCACCAGCTTAAAAGCAAGGCCCACGCTCGCCAGGTCCCTGAAAGGATAAGGACATCCTGCCTGCTTGGGATTGACGATCGCCAAGGCGGCAGGCAGGCCTTCAGCAGGGGGCTCATGGTGGTCGACGATGATGACATCGATGCCTTTCTTGTTCAAGGCATCTGTTTCCGCAAAAGCCGTAATACCGCAGTCAAGCGAAACAAAGACGGAGGCGCCGAAAGCCCCGGCTTCTTCGACGGCTTCCGGGTTCAGGCCGTATCCGTCCCGGACCCTGTGAGGCAAATAATGGCCGACACTCACGCCCAGCCGCCGCAGCTCGCTCTCCAGGATCGTGCAGGAGGTGACACCGTCGACGTCGAAATCCGTCGCAATAAAGACCTTCTCTTTTTTTTCGACGGCCAGACGCAGACGCCTGACCGCCTCCTTCATCCCTTTCATCAGGAAAGGATCGTGGAGATCGGCAAGACTTGAACGCAAAAACGCCTCCGCCTTGGCCTTGTCCGTCAATCCCCTGTTGATCAGGATCTGGGCAAAAAGCCCGCTCGTGGATAAATCACGGCTCAAAGAGTTCTTAAGCGCGATATCGGGTTCTTTGATCTTCCATGTTTTTTGCATGTTTGAAAAAGTTCCGGAACAAGATCAGGGGAAGCCTCGGGACGGATGTGCCGAGAACATGTTCATAAGAAGACTCTTCGGCAACCTCAAAACAGATCCGGGTAATCCTCAGAGTGAAAAACAGCCGTTTTTCACATCCGTTCAGGAGCCGTCACGCCGAGCATCTCAAGACCATTGGCCAGCACAATTTTGACCGCCCGGATGAGATAAAGACGGGCGGCGGTCAGCGCCGCATCATCGGAAAGGACCTTGTGACGGTCGTAGAAACGATGGAAAGACGAGGCCAGAGACTGCAGATAAACGGTCAGACTGTAAGGATCAAGCTGTTTGGCGCACACCAAAAGGCAGAACGGGTATTCCAAAAGCGAGCGCATCAGGTCTTTTTCTTCGGGCTGGCCCAGGAGCGCCAGATCGGGCCCTGCATCCCGCCCCTCGTCCGCGCTGTTCAAGATACCCGAGATGCGCGCATGGGCGTACTGAACGTAATAAACGGGGTTCTCGGACGTCTGTTTCTTCGCCAGCTCCAGGTCAAAATCCAGATGGCTGTCGGTCTTGCGCATCAAGAAAAAGAAGCGGCCGGCATCCCGGCCCACCTCTTCTAGGAGCTCTGTCAACGTCACATATTGCCCTTTTCGCGTCGACATGGGCACGGGCACGCCGCCGCGGAAGAGCGTCGCCAGCTGGACGATGATGACGTCCATGGCCTCTTTGTCGTGACCCAAGGCCTGGATCGCCGCCTTCATGCGAGGGATGTAACCGTGATGGTCCGGCCCCCAGATGTTGACCAGATGCGCGAACCCTCTTTGAAATTTATCCTTGTGATAAGCGATATCCGGCGTCAGGTACGTATAGGCGCCGTCCGACTTGCGCACGACCCTGTCCTTGTCGTCGCCGAAGGCCGTCGATTTGAACCAGACAGCCCCCTCGGACTCATAGATATATCCCTTGGCCTTCAGCTCCTCTAAGGCCTCCTCGACCTTCCCCGATGCGCCGAGCGCCTTCTGGCTGTACCAGACGTCAAAAGAGACCCCAAAATCATCCAGTTCCTTGCGGATAACGGCCATGATCTTCTGCGTGCCGTATTCCATAAAAAAGGAGTCCCGGGCTTCTTCGGACATCCCGTCTATCTTGCCGCGCATGGCGGGATCGTTGAGGAGTTCGGCGGCCAGGTCCCCGATATAATCGCCCTGATAATGGTCCTCAGGAAAGTCGATCGTCTCGCCCTTCTTCTCGCAATAACGCAGCCAGATGGAACGGCCGAGGATGCGGATCTGGTTGCCTTCGTCATTGAGGTAGTATTCCCGCGTCACCTCGTAGCCCACGGCGCCGAGAACATTGGCCAAAGCGTCGCCTACCGCGGCCTGACGCGCATGCGCGATCGAAAGAGCGCCCGTAGGATTGGCGCTCACGAATTCCAGAAGAAGCCGGCCCCTGCCGCCCGCATCCGTCATGCCGAACCCCTCCTTCTCTTCATTGATCGAACGCAAAAGGTCCTGATAGACCCGGTCCGACAGGAAGATATTGATGAAGCCGGCGCCCTTGATCTCGGTATGTTGGATGAGCGTCGCGCCTTCCTCGCGGGCCAGGCGTTCGAGTTCCTCGACGATCGCAGCGGCGACCGCCTGGGGTTTTGTGCGCAGGAAAGACGAGAGCTTCATGGCGATACTGCAAGAGAGATCCCCAAAGGATTTATCCTTGGGGATCTCCAAAATTGCAGCATCGAGGATTTGCTGGGGAACTTGATGTCCGGCGGAAGAAACGCTGCAGACGGCTGCGACGCTTCTTTTAAGGAGTGACAGGAGTTGTTTTTCGACTTCCTCGAACATTGACTCGTTTCGCGTCCGCCCACAATCTGTCTAAACTGTAGTAGTCACGGACGTCTTTAAAAAAAATGTGGATAACTATGTCGGAGTAATCCAACAGTATCCACACGCCTTCGCGTTTTCCTTCGACCGATTTCAGCACCAGGCCGTGCTGGTCGAACGTCTCTTCGATGAGCTCCGCGATCGCCGCCGCCCGCCGTTGCGAAGCGGCGCTGCAGATGACAAAATAATCGCAGAAGTTTGCCACCTTCCTCATATCAAGCACAACGACGTCTTCTGCTTTCCTCTCTTCTGCGAGCCTGGCCGCCAAGAGAGCCTTTTTTCTGGCTTCTATGTGACACCCTCCTGTTGAAAAATACCCGGGGTCTAGAGGATATTACTTACCAAGGATCTTAAACATGGACGTACCACAATTGGCGCATTTTCCCTTCATGGCCTTGCGGCCGTTCTTCATGGTCTGTTCTTTGGTATCCTTCATTTCCCTCTTCGACTTGCACTTAACGCAATAACCTTCCATATTCTGCCTCCTGTTGTCTGGAGCCCCATGGGCCCATGTTCGCCTGGGGCGACGTCCCTGTCCGCCATGATGATGCCGCGGCTTTCCCTGCGGAATTCTGGCAAAAGGGATAAACGGATAACTATGCCTTGTTTATTTTTACCATAACTCAAAAGTCATGTCAAATTGTTTTAACCTGCCGCAGACCGGAGGGGACATTTTACCGTTCGGCCGCCATCTGGCGCATCTTCTCCTGACAGGCGTCGACGCCCGGCCCGACCGCTGCCACGTGCAGGCGGCGCCAGGAGATCATCTCTTCGGCAACGCGGAGGATATCCGCCGCAGTGGTGCGCTCGATCTGCCGCCTGACCTCCTCCTTGGTCTGAAGGAAACCCAGGTTCATCAGGGAATCTCCGACCCAAAGCATGTGCTCCATGGTGTCATCCAGCGCCATTTCCGACTGGGCGGTCAGGAAATCCTTGGCCCGGCGCAGTTCGGCCGCAGAAACCTTCTGTTGCCTGATACGGTCGAGCTCCTGAAAGATCACCCGGGAGGCCTCCAGGAGATTGCGGCTGTCGATCCCGGCATGGACAAAGAAGACGCCGGTATCCCTCAGCCTCTTGACATGGGTGGCGATCTCGTAGGCCAACCCCTTCTTCTCCCGGACCTCGTTAAACAGGCGGCTGGACATATTGCCTCCAAGAATAACGTGGATAAGCCCCTGGGCGAAGCGGTCACGGTGGGCGCGCCATAACGAGGGAAAACCTATATGGATATGCGTCTGCTCGATATCCTTGGCGGCCAGCTTGATCTGCGGCCCCTGATGATGCGCCGCAAAGGGCTCGACGCGGCCGACGGCCGCAGCCTTGAGGCCGGCATACAGCCTCTCGACAGCATCCTCCAGAAGCTCCTCATCCAGGGCACCGGCGCAGGCGATCACGATATTGGCCGGCCTGTACCACTGGCCGTGATACTCCGAGAGGACGCTTGGGCCAATCGCCTTCACGGTCTCGACGGAACCGGCGATATTACGCCCCAGGGGATGATGCGGCCACAAAAGCTCATCAAAGACCTCCGCGACCTGGAACTGCGGCAGGTCCTTGTACATTTTGATCTCTTCGATAATAACGGTCCTCTCTTTCTCGATGTCGGATTCCTTCAATAGAGGATGGAGGACCATATCCGAGAGGACGCCGAAGACTTTTTTAAGGTGGCGGCCGAGAAATTTGGCGTAATAACAGGTATTTTCTTCGGAAGTGAAGGCGTTGAGGGACCCTCCCAGGCCTTCGATGGATTCCTTGATCTGGTCGCCGGTATATTTTTTAGACCCTTTAAACAGGAGATGTTCCAGAAAATGGCTGACGCCGTTCGTAGCCGCGGGCTCGTTGCGCGACCCTGCATTGACCCAGAAACCGAGGGCGACGGAAGAAACTCCTTCCATCTTGCGATACACCAGCCGCACGCCGTTGCCGTACTCGCGGATCTTATACATGGGTTCCCTTAAGACTCCTGACAAAAGCCATGACCCGCCCGACATAATCCTTAGAAGACAGGCCGTCGCGGATCTTGTTCACCACGGCGCTGCCTACGATGACGCCGTCACAATAACGCCCAAGCTCCCTGACCTGTTTCGGCGAGGAAACTCCGAAACCCACGCACACAGACGTCCTTCCTGCGATCTTTTTCGCAGCCGCAAGGCGCGCCTTGAGATCGGGCGGCAGTTTGCGCCGCGCCCCGGTGACGCCGGCGAGAGAAACGAAATAGATAAAACCCCTGGCTTGGGCGGCGATGGCCCGGGCGCGCGCCGGCGGCGTCGTAGGAGAGATAAAAAGCACCACGGCCAACCCTTTCCTGCGGGCTTCGGCCTGAAAATCCTTTTCTTCCTGCGGGGGCAAATCCGGGATGATAACACCGTCAAGCCCCGCCTTCAGCGCATCGGCGACAAAACGTCTGGGCCCGTATTGCAGCACAGGGTTGAAATACGTCATGGCGACCAACGGGATCTGCGTGCGGCGGCGCAGCCGTCCGACAAGACCCAAGACATCTTTAAGGGTCACACCTTTTTTAAGCGCCTCGAAAGAAGACATCTGGATGACGGGCCCGTCGGCAATGGGGTCTGAAAACGGCACGCCCAGCTCGACCACGTCGGCGCCGGCAGACTCCAGGCCCAGGACGATCTTTTCCGTCGCGGCAAGCCCGGGATAACCCGCCGTTACAAACGGGATCAACGCCCGCCGGCCTCTTTTTTTCAGTTTTCTGAACGTCGCATCAATGCGATTCATGGCTCTGTATCATTCCCTGCGTTTTTAAATCACCGAGCACCAAGATACAATAATCAAACAATAACCAATAATCAAATTCCAACATACAAACTTTATTATGATTATTAAATCATGTTTGGTTCTTGGTGATTGGATGTTGAAAATTGTTTGGAGCTTGTTTCTTGCCTGCCTGCCGGTAGTCAGGGTTATTGGTTATTTTATCACAACGCCTGCAGTACATTGGCGTCCTTATCGCCGCGACCCGAAAGACAGACAATCACGATATCGTTCTTCTTTAAATGCTTTGCCAGCTTCGGCAGATAGGCCAGCGCGTGCGAAGACTCAAGCGCCGGAATGATCCCTTCCGTCTTCGACAGAAGCCCAAAGGCCTCAATAGCTTCGCGGTCCGTAACGGCCGCATATTGCGCGCGGCCTGTCTGGCGGTAATAAGCATGTTCCGGCCCGACGCCGGGATAATCAAGGCCGGCGGCCACGGAATGCGCAATCTTGACCTGACCTTCCTTGTCCTGGAGGAGAAAACTCTTGGCGCCGTGCAGGACACCGATACGGCCGGCGACCAGCGTCGCGGCGTGGCGTCCGGTCTTGAGACCAAACCCGGCGGCCTCAACGCCCAGGAACCTGACGGACCTGTCGTTATAAAACGGATAAAAAAGCCCGATGGAATTGCTGCCGCCGCCGACGCAGGCCACGAGATATTTCGGCAGGCGGCCTTCGATCTTCAGGACCTGCTGCCTGGCCTCTTTGCCGATGACAGTCTGGAAATCACGGACCATTTCCGGGTAGGGATGCGGCCCGCCTACGGAACCCAAAAGATAATATGTCGTCTTGACGTTCGTCACCCAGTCGCGGATGGCCTCGGACATGGCGTCTTTAAGGGTCTTGGATCCGCTGGTCACAGGCACGACGCGGGCGCCCAAAAGCTTCATGCGATAGACATTCAGCGCCTGGCGTTCCATGTCTTCGGTGCCCATATAGACGTGGCATTCCAGGCCGAACAGCGCGCATACCGTCGCCGTCGCGACCCCGTGCTGGCCGGCGCCGGTCTCGGCAACGATCCTCTTCTTGCCCATGCGCCGGGCGAGCAACCCTTGAGCCAGGGCATTATTGATCTTATGCGATCCCGTATGGAGAAGGTCTTCGCGCTTGAGATAAATTTTCCCGCGACCCAGGACCGAACTCAACTGTTTACAAAAATATAATGGCGTCGGCCGGCCGGCATAATGACGCAAATAATATTCCGCCTCGCGTTTAAAGGACGCGTCCCTGCGCAACCGCCGGTAAGTCGCCTCCAGGTCTCTTAGAGGCGTCATCAGCGTCTCCGGCATATATTGTCCGCCGAAAACCCCGTAATGTCCGTTCTTATCGGGTAAAAATGTCTTCATTTTACTTCTTTTTCCTCTTTGGGCTCATGCTTGGATTCGGATTTTATTTCCTGGGCGGCAACCCCCGTTGGTTTAACTTCGTGTTTCGATTCCTGTTTTACAACGGGAGCTACGGTTGCCTCTTCCTGGCTGCCGGCATACTTGAACTTAAATGCCGCCTTGGAAAGCTTGCCGAAAAGTTCCAGGTCCTGTTTGAGGAGCGGCGCCGGTTCGATAATGCGCGAAAAACCTTCCCAGATGCCGAACCACCCCAAAGGCATCAGGATAATGGCGATCAGCTCCAGAGCCAGTTTATCGAGCATCTGAAAATATGTCAACATGGTCAGGGATGACAGCGCTGCAATGCCCCCGACGACGAACAAAGACCCTTTACGGACCGCCAGCGCGATCTCTTTCTGAAGCGACAGATGGCGGAACTTGAAATACTGTTTGAGGCGCTTGTTCACCAGCTTCTCGGTCACCTCGTCTTTCAGGGACGCCGGCGCATAGATCGTGATGACGAACTCGCCCCTCTGCGTCTCGCGATATCTCTTCTTTAATTCCGAGAGAAAGTCCTCGGAAAGGATGCGGTGATCGATGGGGCTGGGGTCAAAGTCGGAAAAGACGTCGTCCCAGGAATCGATCGCGATGGATATATCCTGGATATCCTTGATATGCTCTTCAATCTCCGCTGTTTTTTCAGGCTTTTCGGGCATTGTCGTCAAGGAGGCAGGAATCCAAAAAAAGAAATGGAAAAACGAAAATCGACAATCAAAAATAGACCGCAATCGAGAAAAACTTCCTTAATATCTCATCTCGATTTTCGATTCTCGATTGCTCTGCATTAAATTTTTGCAGAGCAAAAATTTAATGCCCAGAGAGGGAATTGAACCCCCGACGCATGGATTTTCAGTCCATCGCTCTACCGACTGAGCTATCTGGGCGATGATCACAAAAAACAGACTTATATCAAAATCTATGATGGTGAGCAAACCCCCGAACCAAGCGAGGGGGTGCGTCGAACCACTATCTGGGCGGCATCGGAAAATTTAGAGTATTATTCTATCAAATACGCCGTGCGTGTCAACAGCATAAAAAATTTGACAGGACGACGCCGAACGGCTATACTTTTTGATACTCAAACGCCGGGATGGTGAAATTGGCAAACACATAGCGTTCAGGGCGCTACGCTCGCAAGGGCTTGAGGGTTCAACTCCCTCTCCCGGCACCATCTTTAAAGAGCTGCTTCCATGAATGGAAGCAGCTTTCTTTTTTTTCGGTAGATTACCAGCTATCGACCGGAAAAAAAGAACAAAAACCAGCCAAGGTCTACTCGTACCCGTATTTATCTATGAACTTGCTCTTCACTGTCTGGACGACCCACAAATACGCGGCCACAATGCAGACGAGGGCCGCAAAATACAACGGCGGCGGCTGGACGAAACCGAAATATTTGGACAAGGGCGTGAAGGGGATCAAGAGGCCGATGGTGACGATATAGATCGACGTAAACATCAGAAATGGGCTGGGCCGGCTTTCGACAAACGGGATCTTGCCCGTGCGGATGACGTAGATGACCAGGGTCTGGGTGATCAACGATTCCAAAAACCACCCTGTATGAAAAAGTTTCGGCGATGCGTGAAAAAGGAACAAAAGAACACCGAAAGTCACAAAATCGAAGACGGAACTGATGGGCCCGAAAAAGAGCATGAACTTCTTGATGTAACCCACATTCCAGGGCCGGGACCGCTGAAGATACTCGTCATCGACATCGTCGGTAGGAACGGCAATCTGCGAAATATCATAAAGAAAGTTATTCAGCAGGATCTGGATCGGCAGCATCGGCAGGAAAGGCAAACAAAGGCTGGCGCCCGTCATGCTGATCATGTTGCCGAAATTAGAGCTCGACCCCATCTTGATATATTTGAGGATGTTGCCGAACGTCCTGCGGCCTTCGGTCACCCCCTCGGCCAGGACAATGAGGCTCTTTTTCAACAGGATGATATCCGCCGATTCCTTGGCGATATCCACCGCATTATTGACGGAAATACCGACATCAGCCGCCTTCAGCGCCGCCGCGTCATTGATGCCGTCCCCCAGATAACCGACGATGTGCTTGTTTCTGTGAAGCGCCCGGATGACCCTCTCTTTTTGCAAAGGCGATAGCCGCGCAAAAACAGAAGTCACCTCCACCAATTCCGCCAACTCTTCGTCGCTGATCTTGTCGATCGCGTCGCCCGTGGCCAGGCCCATGACGCTGATGCCGACGTCGATACAAATCTTGCGCGTCACCAGCTCATTGTCTCCTGTCAGCACCTTTAATTCTATCCCCAGCCGCCGCAAGGCCTCGATGGTCTTCTTGGTGGTCGGCTTGGGCGGATCCAGGAAAGCGATATACCCCTTGAGCACCAGACCCTGCTCGTCGTCTTTCGTATAGCGTTCTTTGGCAACGTCCATGTTCTTGTAAGCGACAGCCAGGACCCTGAACCCTTCGGCGCTGAGACGGTCGCATTCTTCCTTAAGGTCCGTCAGGATCATCTGATTGATCTCGAGGGTCTCGCCTTCCAGCTCGTATGTCGCGCACCGCTTGAATATCTCCTCGGGAGCGCCCTTGGAGATCAGCATATGCCTGCCTTCGAAACCCACAACGACAGACATGATTTTCCTAGAAAAATCAAACGGGATCTCGTCGATCTTGGCATAATTCTCGATCTTGAGCTTCTCGTGCCTCAAAATCGCCCGATCAAGGATGTTCTTGAGACCCGTCTGGTAATAACTGTTGATGAAGGCCAGCTTGAGCACATCGTCGTCCTCCTGCCTGACCACATCGCAGTGCTTCTCTAAGACGATCCTGTCGAGTGTGAGCGTGCCGGTCTTGTCCGTGCACAAGACATTCATGGCCCCGAAATTCTGAATGGAGTTCAGCCTCTTGACGATGACGTCTTTTTTGGACATGGCCAAGGCGCCCTTGGACAAGTTGATGGCGACAAGCATCGGCAGCATCTCGGGAGTAAGGCCTACAGCCACCGCTAGGGAAAAAAGCAGGGCCTGGATGGCATTGCCTTTCAAAAAGGCATTGATGGCAAAAATGACCACGACCAAAAGGACCATGAAACGGATCATCAGCCACGTAAAACTGCGGATACCTTTGTCGAAACTGCTCTCGATCTGGATGGAAGCCAACCGCCGTGAGAGCTCGCCGAACTGGGTGGCGACCCCGGTCTTCACCGCGATCCCGAGGCCGGTGCCGCTGACGACGCTGGAACCCATGAAAGCGATGTTCGTCATGTCCGCCGGAGATTGCGTTTTCGGATCGGCGGGGTCTGCCGTTTTCTCGACAGGAAAAGACTCTCCGGTCAAAGACGCCTGGTTGATAAACAAATCCTTGCAGAAAATGATCCGCAGGTCTGCCGGGATCATGTCGCCGGCGAAGAGGTCCACGACATCGCCGGGGACGATCTCTCTGATCGGGATCTCCCTCGCCCGGCCGTTACGATAGACCGTTGCCGTGGCGCGGACCATCTCGCTCAATTTCTCCGCCTCGCGGCCTGCACGGTGCTCCTGCACAAAAGACAAAAGGACGCTGATCAACGCCATCAGGACGACAAGGAGAGCGCTGATCTTCTCTCCGAAAAACAGGGAAAAACCGGCAATGACCAAAAGGACGATGACGAGAGGATTTAAAAACCTGGAGAAGATCTCAAAAAGAACGGCCCTCTTCTTCTTTTTGGCGGGCTCGTTATAGCCGTAGACCGACAGGCGCTCCCGGGCCTCATGATCCGTCAGTCCTTTCTGGGACGTGACGAGCTTTTCGAAAAGTGCTTCATGGGCGCAGCGGACGTAATCGAAATCGGAGATGCTAGAGATAAAAGATAGCTTGTTTTCCATGATCAAAGGGTATCGATAAAATCGTCGAAATCAATATTCTCGCCGATGGCTTCTTTGGTCGCCCGGATCCTGCGGCCGTAGCCGGGATGGGTCTTAAAATAAGACAGGGCCTGCGGGGGTTCCTTCTTCTGCCTCTTGCGGAGCTTGTCCAGAAAATCGATCATGCCCTGAGGATTATAGCCCGCTCTCTTGGTATAAACCGCGCCCATCCCATCTGCGGTCAACTCGTCCTCCTGGGAATATCCCGAAAGCAGGAATGCGTATGCCAGCTGTACGCCCTGCGCCGCTTCCGCATTTTTCGTCGCGCCGGCGAGGATCGTCAAAATGTTATAGCCCCAGATCGCCTGGAGACGCTTGATGCTGTGGCGCGCCACAATATGCGCCACCTCGTGCGCGACGACGGCGGCCAGCTCATCGTCCGTATCCGCCACCGTCATCAGATTCTTGAAAATATAGATATAGCCGCCCGGCAGAGAGACCGCGTTCACGAGATCCTTGTCCTTCGGGTCCTCGATGATGCGGAAGCGGTATGTCAGATCGTGGCGGTCGCTGGCCTCTGCGACCTTGGCGCCGATGCGCTCCAGACGCTCGTTCATCTGGGGATCCTGGACGACCGTATAATTCTTCTCGACCTGCGCAGCCAGGGAATCGCCGATGGCCACCTCCCTTTCCGTCGAATACATCATCGTATCTTCTTTGTGCGTCGCCAGGTTGTATTCCGTCGAACAGCCGTTGAAAATAAAACCGCACAGCACGAGCAAAATGGAGACGCCAAACTTTTTGAGCATGGCGCGCAGACGGGCGATCGGCAACCCGACCACATTGAAATAGCACCCGCGGATGCGGCGGATGAACGACCCTCCCAGGCCCTGAATATCGAACCCTCCAGCTTTGTCGAGAGGCGAAACCTTACGGAAATACTGCGCGATCTCCCGGTCGCTTAAAGGCTCCATCTCGATGCGCGTCTCTTCCACATCCGTCATCTCCCGCCCGCTGGCGGCATCAATAACGGCAATGCCGGTATAAAGGACATGGGGTCTGTGCGAGAGCTTTTTGAGCATCGCGCGCGCTTCTTTCAATGAAGCGGGCTTGCCGAAAACCCTGCCATCCTGCCAGACAAGGGTATCACAGCCGACGACAATCCCCTTCTTGACGCGCCGGGCCACGTCGCGCGCTTTCAACAGGGCATTGGCCGCCACCGTCCGCGCCGGATGCCGCACAGCGTCCGCATGCTCTTTAACGCGCGCGGGCATCACCCTGAATCTCACGCCGAGATTCTCGAGAAGTTTTTTCCTGGCCTTGGACCTCGAAGCAAGGATCAGCATAACGGTCGTCCGTAACCCCCGGATGATCTGTGGTGTGTCAGTATCTGGCGTTCAACGCGGCGGATTCGCCGGCCACAAAACCCGTTGAAAACGCCGCCTGAAGATTGTAGCCGCCGCTGGAAGCCGCCAGATCCAGCACCTCTCCGCAAAAATACAACCCCGGCACAAGGCGCGACTCCATCGTCTTGGGATTGATCTCTTTCAAGGACACGCCGCCGCAGGTCACCATCGCCTCGTCGATGGGCCTGGCCCGATGGACCGTAAAAGAAAAACCTTTAAGGCACGCAGCCAGGCGCCGGCGATCCTGCACCGTCACCTGATGGCACTTCTTGGAGGCATCCACAGCGGCCTGTGCCGCGACAACGCCGACCATCCGTTGCGGCAGCAGATTTTTGAGATAATTTCCGACACCGGTATTGGCGGCCGCGCGCAACTCCGTCTGTAATTTTTTATCCAGCTCTCCGAGGGCCAGACCCGGCTTGAGATCCAGCAAAACCGCGACGTCTCCTCTTTCCAGCCAGGCCACGACAGAAACGCTGTGATCCAGGACAAGGGGTCCTGAGACCCCGAAATGCGTAAAAAGGAATTCGCCGACAGGCGTTTCGAGCTTGCAAGACCCTTGTGAGAATATAAGCCGGATATTTTTGAGCGTCAACCCCTGAAGGTCTTTGACAAACCCTTCGCGTGTCTCCAAAGGGACAAGGCCGGCCCTCAACGGCACAAGGGTATGCCCCAGGTCCCCGGCCCAGGTAAAACCGTCTCCTGTCGAACCCGTCTGAGGATAGGAGGCGCCGCCCGTGGCGACGATCAACAGACGGCACTCCAAAGACGATCCATCGTCGAAGAGAACGGTTTTCGTGGCGCCGTCAAGTCCGACCTTCCGGACATGGCGCCCCAGACGGACATCCACGGATAGCTTCTTCAATTCAGAGGACAGAACGGCGATGACGCTGGAGGAAGAATCGGTCGCCGGGAAGACACGGCCCTGGCGCTCCTTTTTGAGTTTGAGACCGCGGTCTTCAAAAAAAGCCATGAGGTCCTCAGAGAAAAAACGGCCGAAGGCATTGCGCAAAAACAAGCCGTTGGCCCCGAAACGGCGGCAAAATTCCTCGACGGACGCCTCGTTCGTCAGATTGCAGCGGCCCTTGCCTGTCAATCCGAGCTTGCGGGCAAGACTGGCGTTCCTCTCAAGCAAGACCACCGCAGGCGCTTTCAAGTCCGCCGCGCGGACCGCGGCCATGATGCCGGCCGGACCGCCTCCAATGATCACAATCGGATGAGAATCCATGGCGTTTCTAGTAAATGAGTAGCGGGTTTGGTTTAGACGGAGGGTTTTCTAGCGGCTACCGGCGTAGCCGGTACCCGCTTTTAACATCTGTGTCATCAAGACCGTTTCTGGTCTTTTACCGGTCTGTATTTTTCGGAGAAGAATTCGCTAGCCTTGAAGACGGACACAAGCTCACAGCCGAGCTTGGCTAGGTTCTCTTGCGCCCCTTCCTCCCTGTCGACGATCACGATGGCCTTGCGGACCGGAATATCCATCTTTTTCAAAACCTCGATGGCGTCGATAAGGGAGCCGCCGGTCGTCGCCACGTCATCCAGAAGAACGACCTCGCCGCCGGCCTTCAGGGTGGGTCCTTCGACCTGGAGCATCCGACCATGGCTCTTGGGATTTTTACGGATAAGGAAGGTATCGATGGGGAGATTGTTCTGAAAACTGACCAATGCCAGGGCCCCGACAATAGGGTCAGCCCCCAGTGTAGGGCCGCCGGCCGAGTTCACCTTGAGCTCGCGGACCATATCGAAGACAATATGGCCGACCAGATAAGCCCCTTGAGCGCTTAAGGTTACAGCGCGCGCGTCGATGTAATAATGGCTCATCTTGCCGCTGGCGAGCTTGATCTCGCCCTCGTGATAAGCCTTTTCTTTCATCAATGCGAACAACTGTTTTTTAAGAAGGGCTGCCTCCATAGGCGCTTATTGTACTGGCAAAGGGCATAGATGTCAACTGGCGTTATGCGCCTCCGGCACAAGGCAAAGGGTTCATTGACTTTTACCTATTAGGATGTTACGATGTTTCCCATGTTGAAAAATTATGCACAGGCATGTTGCAACCTTCTCTTTCCGAGGAGCTGCCACATCTGCTCCCGGCTTCTCTGCGGGGCGACAGCCAGGTTTGACGACCATCTCTGCGCGGATTGTTTTGCCTCCATGAAGCGCTGCGAAACCGTCTGCTGCCGCTGGTGCGGGTCGCCTCTGACCGAAGAAAGGGAAAAAGAGGAATTTTTCTGCCGCAGGTGCCGCAACGACAGGCCGGCATACCACCGCCTCATGACTTGCTACGCCTATGAAGGGCCTGTCCGGCTGTTGATCCATAGGATGAAATATGAAGGCCGGGCCTACCTGGCTTCCACCGTCGCCAGGCTGATCGCGGCAACCCTGCCGGACAAGTGGCTGGATCTATTCGATGCCCTTGTGCCTGTGCCGCTTCATGCGGCGCGCGCCAGGGAACGGGAATTCAACCAGGCGGAGGCGATCGCACGGCATCTGGCCGGCACTACGTCCCTGCCCGTGATCCCGGCGATCCAAAGGTCAAAAAACACACCGGCGCTGGCGGATTTAAAAAAACAGGGGCGCATGCGCGTCCTCAACCATGCCTTCCGGTTTGACGAAAAGTGCAGTTCCCTCATGAGCCGCCGCCGCATCCTGCTTGTAGACGACATCGTCACCACAACGGCGACGGCGCGCCAGACCAGCCGCCTGCTTATGGACGAAGGCGGCTGCTGCCAGGTCACGGTGCTTGCGTTCGCCAAAGGTTGATCATGCGTATCCTTAGGAATTACGTCTTGAAGGAATTCTTCGGCGCCTTCTTTTTGTCGCTGTTCATTTTGACCTTCGTCATGCTCTTGGGCAATATGATCAAGCTCGCCGACCTGATCATCTCCAAGGGGATCTCGATTTTGGTGGCCGGCAAGCTTTTCCTATATCTCATCCCCTTTCTCTTCAGCTTCATCCTGCCGGTCTCAACTTTGACCGCCGTTCTGTTGTCTATCGGCCGGCTTTCCGGCGACAACGAGCTGATCGCGATCCGCTCCAGCGGCATCGGCCTCTTCAAGATCCTCTCGCCGGTCATCATCGTCGGCGTGATCCTCAGCCTGTTTGCCGTCATCCTGAATAACGAGATCATCCCCGTCTCCCACCACAAATCGCGCGAGACGCTGATCGAGCTCGGTTCCCAGAACCCTACGGCGGCGCTGGAAGCCGGAACCTTCATCACGGCCTTTGATAAATACATCATCTTCATCTACCGCATCGACGGCAACAAGTTCTCCAACATCCGTATCTATGAACCCCAAGGGGCAGACAAGCCTCCGCGCACCATCATCGCTAAAAAAGGAGAATTCATCGTCCTGCCGGACAAACAATTGCTCAAGCTCAAGCTGATCGACGGCACATCCGACGAGATCAATCCGAACGACCCCGAAAATTTTTATAAACTCAATTTCAAGACATACTTCATGAACATCGACTTCAAAAAGCAGGCCGCGGCCAAGGTCGACAAGAAAGCCAAGGACATGACGCTCCAGGAACTGCGCCGGCAGATCAACAAATTCAAATCCACCGGCATCGACACCGCCCCCCTCTTGACGGAAATCTATAAACGCAGCGCCCTGGCGTTCTCCTGTATTGTCTTCATTTTCGCCGGGGCGCCGTTCGCCATGATCACCAGACGCAGGGAAAAATCCCTGAATTTCGGCTTCGCCTTCCTCATCATGGCCCTTTATTATCTTTTGCTGATCGGTTTCGAAACGATGAGCTCCGAAGGCGTCATGACGCCTTGGCTGGCCATGAGCATGCCGAACATCGTTTTCGGCGTTCTCGGCGCAGGGATGCTCTACAAAACATGCTTATCCTAGACCGCTACCTCTTTCGATCGTTCCTCAAAAGCTTTATTTTCTGTCTCATTGTCTTTATTTTTCTATTCATCATCGTCGACATCTTCGGCAGCCTCCAGGAAATCCTGAACAACCACCCCTCGATCCTGAAGATCCTCGAGCTTTATCTCTATGCCGTCCCGGTCATCATCGGCCAGACGGCGCCCATTGCCGCCCTCCTGGCCACGCTCTTCACCCTGGGGCAGATGAACCAAGCCAACGAGATCATCGCCATGAGGTCTTCGGGCCTGAGCATCTGGCATATCGTGCGCCCCTTCGTTCTTTTCGGTTTCATCCTGAGCCTGTCGATCTTCGTCATGAACGAAACCATCACGCCCTATGCGCAAAAGATGAGCAAATTCATCAAACGCTATTATGTCGACAAGGCCTACACATCCGCCCAGGATGTGCCGTTGGAAAATGTCGCCATCTACGGTTACGACAACCGCCTCTATTTCCTCAATAAATTCTATCCGAAAACAAACACCATCGAAGGGCTGACGATCCTGGAGCACGATGCCCAGCAAAACGTCCGTTCCAAGGTCTATGCGGAAAAGGCCGTCTGGAGAAACAACAGGTGGGTCCTTTACCAGTGCTTCATTTACTATCTGGGTGAAGGCCAAAGGATACGCGGGGAGCCTTTGTATTTTTCAGACAAGGTTTACAGGATAGAGGAAACGCCGGAAGACTTCATGAGGCAGAACATCCCTGTAGAAAACATGAACATCAAGGACCTCGCCAACTACATCGCGAGGCTCCCGGAGAGCGGCGCGCAGAACACGGTCATCCGCATGAAGGTCGATCTTTTTCAGAAGACGTCGTCGCCCTTCACCAGCTTCATCATCATCCTCCTGGGCATCCCTTCGGCCATCATCGTGCGCCGCCGGGCGGTTGCCTTTTCTTCCATCGGCATATGCATGGGCATCAGCTTCCTCTTCTATGTCCTCTTCGCCGTCCTGACGGCCCTGGGAAAAGCCGGAGTCCTGCCGCCCCTTCTGGCTGCCTGGGGCAGCCACATCATCTTCGGCGGCACGGCCCTGTATCTGATCGCGCATACCCAATAATATCCTGAACTTGCGAAATGACCGCCTTATCGTAGAGAGGAACTATTCTTTGCCGATATAGACGCGCGGCACGCGGGGAGAGATCCAGCAGACGACTTCGTAAGGAATAGTATGGCACAGATGGGCGAGCTCTTCGATGCGGATGATCTTGTCTTTTTGCGTTCCGGCCAGCACCACCTCGTCTTCCAGCCGGACGCTCTTGAGGTGGCCGACATCGATCATCGTCTGGTCCATGCAGACCACGCCGACAACCGGACAAAATTCCCCGTTCACCAGGACCCGGCCCTTGTTCGATAGAAGACGGTTATATCCGTCGCCGTATCCGACAGGCAGGGTCGCGATCACCGTATCGTTTTTGGTGATGTGCGTCCGTCCATAACTGATGGAACGGCCCTTGGCGACATTCTTGAGATAGACGATCCTGGTCTTGAAAGAAAGGACCGGCGCCAGGTCTACTTTCCCGATCAACGCCTCCGTCGGATGCAGGCCGTAGATGGCCAGGCCCGGACGGACGAGGTTGAAATGGGCGTCTTTATAGCCGACGAGAGCCATGGTATTGGCGGAATGCTTGAGGGGGATCTTGACACCCTTGATCTCGAGCTTCGTCACCAAAGCGCAGAACATCGTGATCTGCGAACGCGTAAAAGCCTCGTCGGTATCGGCACTGGGAAAATGGGTATAGAGACCTTCGATGGAGAGATGCGGCAGGGCGCAGAGCTTCAGGATAAAATCGTCCGCCTCGGAATGCCACACACCCAGCCGGCCCATGCCCGTATCGATCTTCACATGGATCTTGGCTTTCTTCTTGAGGGCCCCGGCGACCTTGTTCAATTCCAGCGCCATCGGATAATCCGTGACCGTCGCCGTCACGTCATTATCGATCAACGCCGCCGCATCGTTTTTGAGAAAAGCGCCCAGGTTCAGGATCGGGACACAGATGAGATTTTTTCTTAACGTCAGGGCCTCGTCCAGGCAGGCGACGCCCAGATAATCTGCCCCGCAGGCGACAAGCTTGCGTGAAACCTCGACGATGCCGTGGCCGTAGGCGTTGGCCTTGACAGCCACCATCATCTTTGTGCCTTCCGGAAGGGCTTTTTTCAGGGTCCGGTAATTACGTCCTACGGCGGACAAGTCGATCTCTACCCACGTCTGACGATAAAAAAGAGATTTTTCCATATGACGAGAAATCTTAAAAATAACCGCTAATCAAGATACAAATTACAAACAAATCCCAATGACCAAACACCATTGACCAGAAAGAAACCGCCTTTTTAAGAAAAAAGACGACTTGGTTATTGTATCTTGGGATTTGGTCATTCCATCCTTCCTAAATTTAACATGCCTTCCTGACCTGACAATCCCTGGAATACAGATACACAGCTTCGAGCCCCTGCGCATCCGTTTTGCGTCTCTGGCGAGAGGCCTTACGCGTCAGGGCCGCAATGCCCTCGGGTGTCGGATACCACATGTCTTCTTTAAGAGACCCGAAAACCCCCAGGCGCTTGCCAAGTTCCTGGCCATACACCTTTACGGCGTCTCCGGCCAAAACCGTATGCCCATCAAGCCGGCCAAGCCATCGTTCAACGTCAAGCAACGCGTCTTTGCGCAACGGCACAAATCCCTTTTTGCCGTCCTGTTTGAATTCCGCGGCGTAAACATGCGAACGCCTGGCATCCACAGCTACGGCCAGGCGGCGCGCGGGGATATGGACGGCATTAAAAGCGATAGCGGCCAGGCTTGAAAATGGATAGACCGGCCGCGAAAAAGCGAACGCAAATCCCTTGACCGCGCTCAAACCTATGCGCAAACCGGTGAAAGAACCGGGCCCAACGCCCACGCCAAAGGCATCCATGTCCTTCAAGGCCAGGCCCGATGAATGCAGACATGTCTCGATCAGCCCGAAGATCCCTTCAGCCCTTCCCTTTTCAAATTGGCGCCTCGTCCCTGCCAGCACTTTTTTTTCATCGCAGACAGCGACCACCGAATAAACCGTAGAGCTATCCAGACAAAGGAAGTTCATGAAAAAACCTCTTTGAGCGGATGTCCCCGTTCCAGGTCTTCGGCGGTCGCAATCATCTTCTCCAACGCCATAATCAGATAATTCTTGCTGAACACCTTCTCGAAACCCTTGTCGAAGACGCCTAGGGCCAGACTGACCTTGGGAAGGAACACAAGGGTGTTATTCTCAATCGCGGCATACTGGGTCAGCCTGCCGGTATTGTACCCCGTCGTTTCTTTCAAGGTCATGCAAACACGCGGCAACGGAAGAAAAATGTTTTTGATGCCGGAATAACTCACGCCGATGTAAATATCCCGTCCTTTGTAGACGCCGCGGATCTCGCGGCTGGCCAAAAAATCAAGCCAAGGCGGCCGGCGCGCATCTTCCACGCCCAGGACCTCCCGGCCCGCCTTCAAAAAATGCCCGATGACCAGTGTTGTCCGCGCCAGCCACCAGATAATGAAACCTCCGAGCGAAATGCCGAACGTCAGCCAGAGGTATTGATCCGTCCCGCTGACCGCACCCTTTAAAAAAATGATCGGCTGTTTCACAGAATTCTTCTCTTTCCCCGCCTCTTCGACAGATGATGCACGACGATCTTACGCGACCTATCCCCCGAGGCAGAGAATTCGATACGCATATGATCCGGAGGCAGCAGACCCTCGAGTTTATCCGCCCACTCGATGACGCAGATCCCCTGCGACCCGATAAATTCTTCGAGGCCTATCCCCTGGAATTCATTCAGTGTCGAAAGCCGGTATACATCGAAATGGTAAATAGGAGTTCTGGCCGGATAGGTTTTCAGTATAACAAACGTGGGACTCGACACATAGTCCTTTTTTTTGAAGCCGAGACCATAAGCCAGCCCTTTGACGAATGTCGTCTTGCCGCTGCCAAGAGCTCCTACCAAAGCCAGACAATCGCCGGCCTTCAAGCTGGAGGCCAGTCTTGCCGCCAGCTTCATGGTATCTTCGGCGGACCGAGTCACATAAATCTTCTTTTTCATCAATAACCTTGTTTTTTTCATCCGCCACCACCTCTTCGGCGGGGTTAATTCCTGCCTGCCTTGGTCAAAGGCAGGCGGCCGAATAACTTACGTCGTTCCACTCCGTAAGTTATGGCCTCCCTGAAAAATCACCTCTTTCTACCCCGATTCGCCTAAGACGCGTCGTAAATTTCTTTCAGAAATTTACTTCGCTGGCGAACGGGGTTACTTCGGCCGAATAACTTACGTCGTTCCACTCCGTAAGTTATGGCCTCATTAAAAATGCTTAAATTTCGGCGGCGGCAGTTTTTTCAAAAGGCCGCCGCGGGTACGCATCCGTACCCCTTTAAAGGCAGCCGTCATACGGCCGATGGGATAGAAATGGAACCGGCCGGCTGAATACGCCGACAGGCGAAGCGCCTGCGCCGGCGCAAGCGTAAAGAGCAATTCGTAATCCTCGCCATCACCGAGGGCTGCTGCCATCGTCTTGACGCCCGGGTTCCTTGGAATATCATCTTCGAAGATCTCGGCCCCCAAGCGGCTGGCTTCGCACAAGCGGGGAAGATCCATGCTCAAGCCGTCCGAAAGGTCCATCATGGCGTGGACCTTGAAATGTTCCACCAAAAAACGGGCCTCTTGGACCCGGGGAACAAAAGACAGGTGGCGGCCGCTGGCCTGAGAGCCGCCCAGGGGACCCGAAACAAAGATCGCATCGCCGTCTTGGGCGCCGCTGCGCAAAACAAGGTTCTTCTTCTCAACCTCCCCCATCATGAATACGTCGATCACGAGCCGGTCGCTGCGATTCATGTCTCCGCCGATAATGCTCACACCGTACCTGCGGGCGCATTGGCCAAGCCCGGCAAACAAGGCCTGGGCGCGGCGCGCCAGGTCTTTGCGCGGCAGTCCCGCAGAAACAAGGGCGAATCTCGGCTCACCGCCCATAGCGGCGATGTCGCTCACTGAAACGGCGACGGCCTTATAGCCGACCCTCCTTAAATCCTCCCCTTTCTCAAAATGCACGGATTCCACAAGCATATCAACCGTCAGAAGACCGTAGAGGCCTTTCGACCCCCGAATGACAGCCGCATCATCGCCCGGCCCGACAACGACCGAAGGGTCGGCTGTCCTGAACCGGCGGACGGCTTGAGCGGCAAGGGCCCATTCTTTAATGTTTTTGAGATACGCATCCATGCAGTCTTCTCAGGTTGAGGCCAAAGGGCTTACGGATCAGGCCCTTTTCCGTGATGATCGCAGAAACGAAAAAAGCGGGCGTGATATCAAAAGCCGGATTGAACACATGCACCCCCGCCGGGGCAATAGGATTCTTAAAATAGAGCGATGTCACTTCCAAAGGATCCCTCTGCTCGATAGGGATCTCTTTACCGCTCCCCAACGACAAGTCCAGCGTCGAAGACGGCGCCACGCAATAAAACGGAATCTTGTGGTAATGGGCCAGGACGGCAAGGCTGTAGGTGCCGATCTTGTTGGCAAAATCGCCGTTGGCCGCAATGCGGTCCGCCCCCACGAAGACGGCATCGATCCGGCCCAGGCGCATCAGGTCGGCCGCCATATTATCGCAGATCAATGTCACATCGATCTTGTTATGCAAAAGTTCCCACGTCGTCAACCGCGCCCCCTGCAAAAGCGGCCGCGTCTCACAGGCATAGACCTTGATGGATTTGCCTTCTTCGTGGGCGCGGTAAAAAACGCCCAGGGCCGTGCCGTAACCGCTCGTCGCCAGGCCGCCGGCGTTACAAACGGTCAAAAGATTGCCGCCGTTCTTGACGAGGCAGGCGGCATGACGGCTCATTTGGAAACACATCCGGATATCTTCCTGCAGGATGATATCGGCTTCTCTTTTGAGAAACGCCAGAAGCCTCTCTTTTCTTTCCCCCTCATGCGCCTGGACAACGCCAACCATCCGGTCGAGGGCCCAGAAAAGGTTGACGGCCGTCGGCCTGGCAGAAGCCAGATACCTGCTGATCTTCCGGGCTTCTTGCAGGAGGCCCGGCCACGTTTTGACTTTAGACCTTCTCAGACCGAGGACAAAACCCATAGCTGCGGCGATACCGATCAGGGGCGCACCCCTCACTTTAAGTTTTTTGACCGCCCGCCAGATGCTCGAGATATCCCTGCAGTGCTCATAGACCAGTTCCACCGGTAATCTTGTCTGGTCGATGATACAGATATGATCGCCTTCCCAAAAAATAGGATTCACGAAGATGTTTTTCATCGTCGGGCTCGCTTTCCGGCGTTCTTGCACCACTTGAGCAGTTTCAGAAAAGAATTCTTGCGCACGTCTATCGCCCCATGGGGACAAACTTCCTGACAGCACAAACACAAGATACACCGCGACCGGTGAAAACGGACGCGTCCGGCGTCAAGACGGATCGCTTCCGCCGGACAGCTCTTCGCACATATGCCGCAAAGCTTGCAATGGGACACCTCCACATAGGGCTTCAACGACAAAAAAACAGTCAGGAGCCGGCTCAGGAATTTCGGCATCCGCGGGAGCCTTGCCAAGATGCTTGCTTTCGGAAGCCTGAAAGACTCCGCCGTAAAATCGCCCAAAGGCCCGCCGAGGACTTCAATGTCCTGAAAACGTCCGGGACCAAGGCCGCGTCTCGAAGCCTCCCTGTTTGTCGGGACAGCAAGACCGTCAAGACGCATGAGATGCGCCAAGACCATATCCACGCATACCCCGTCGCCTCCGGCCGCGACCAGCCCCATATGTTTGAGCGCACCTGCCGAACCCGGACCGTCGCCTTCCATGGCCGTAATGCCGTCGACAATATTCAAATCAGGCCGGCGCGCCTCATAGATATCGACGATCACCCGGCTCAAATCCAAGGCTCTCGGATGGTCAAAATGGATCTTCATCTTGTGCATGCCGACGACCAGGCCGAAAAGGTTCTTGAGGCAGGCGGTCAAGACCGTAAATCCATGCGTCTTGAACTTCGGGATATTGATCAGCCGGTCGCAGGAAAAAGCCCAGGGCGTCAAGGGATAACCTTTAACAAGCCGGCTCCTCGAAAAATAGACGAGCTCAACGCCCTCCTCCTCACAGATCTTTCTGATGCCCGAAACCTCATAGACCCTGTTGACGTCCCTTTTTTCTCCCCACACGCTCGGCGAATCTCCGCAAAAAATATTGGTTGTGAACGGACGAAGAAGACGAATGACGGCCCGCACAACTTCAGGATGCGTATCCACCCCCTTTTCCGGCGCGGCATCCGTCAGGAGGTTGGGCTTGATCAACACTTTTTCTTTCGGTTTCACGAAACGCTCGATACCGCCCAGAAGACGGACAGCTTCTGCCACTGCCGTCTGTACCTGCACCGTATCGTAACTCCCGCATCTCACCAGCGAAACCTTATGATCCATCGTCACATTATTTTAAAGAACCGCCGGGCATTTTTCGTCGTCTCGGCGCAGACCGTGGCGATATCCACGCCTTTGACCCGGCTGATTTCACGGGCGACCTCGACGACATTTGCCGGCTCATTACGCCTGCCCCTCTTGCCTTCGGGCGAAAGATAAGGTGCGTCCGTCTCCAAAAATATCCTCTCCAGGGGAACGGAGCGGACGAGATCACGCAGACCTTCAGCTTTCTTATAAGTGATATTCGCTGTAAAAGATAAGCAGAACCCCCTCTCCAGGCATGCCGATAAAAAATCCGCGCTTCCTGAAAAACAATGGACAACAATGCCGGGGATGCCCTTTGTCCCGGCAGGTGTCAACATCTGGAGCGTATCGGATTCAGCGTTGCGGCAGTGGACCACAAGGGGTTTGGCGGCCCGGGCGGCGAGAGCCAGAAAACGGCCGAACACCTCGCGCTGGGCCGCCGGCTCGGAAAGATTGCGGTAATAATCCAGGCCCACTTCGCCGATGGCGACGACCTTCGGCTCTCGGGCGAGCTTTTCGATTTCGGTAAAGGCCGCCTCATCGCACGCCTTGGCATCGTGGGGATGAATACCGACGGTCGCGAACACCTCGGGGTATGCCCGGCTCAAGGCCACGGCGCGGCGGCTCCCTTCCAGGCTCGAGCCGACATCGATCAGGGTCCCGACGCCGGCGGCCTTTGCCGCCGCCAGCACCTGCGGCCGGTCGGCATCGAACTCGGAAAAATCCAGATGACAATGCGTATCGATCAACATAAAAAAATTGACGAGCGTATGAGTAAACGAGCGCTTCCTGCCATATCAACTCGCCGACTCGTTGACTCGTCAACTCATTGACCCCGTTAGAAAACCATGTTTTCTAACGGGGCTCACTCATTTCTTTTCCTCGATAATCCTCGGGAACAGCGGATCGCCTTTGGCGACGCGGTCATCCTTGAGTTGAGACAAGATCCTGGCGGATGTCTGAGGCATGAAAGGCGCCAATTCAGCGGCCGTCTGACGCAACACCCGGAACATGACGGAAAGAAAATCCTCCAATTCCTCTGTCTTGCCTTCTTTCTTCAAGTTCCACGGTTTTGTCTCCTCCACAAACCTATTGGCGTCGCCGATCACCTCCCAGATGGACTGGAGGGCTGCGATGAAATCCAATTTATCCAAAGCCGTGTCGATGGACTCAGGAAGCCTTTCAAGCTTGGACAGGATCGATGCACCCGATGCCGGCAAAACTCTGTTTTCGCGCACGGCGGGAATGCGGCCGCCGGCATACTTCTCCGACATTGTCAGCGTCCTGTAGACGAGATTGCCCAAGTCATTGGCCAGATCCCCGTTGAAACGCTTGATGAGCGCCTCCCGCGAAAAAACGCCGTCCAGCCCAAAAGGGACGTCGCGCAACAGAAAATAACGGTAAACATCGATGCCAAACTCATCGATGACATCGAGGGGGTTGACGACGTTGCCCAGGCTCTTGGACATCTTCTCGGCGCCAACCTGCCACCATCCGTGCGCAAAGATCCTGCGCGGGGCCGGCAGCCCGGCCGCATGAAGCATGATCGGCCAGATGACCGCATGCTGACGCAGGATGTCCTTACCGATCAAGTGGAGGACTGACGGCCAGAAGGCGTCGAATTTCGTAAAGTCTGCCGGATATCCCAGCGCACTGATATAGTTGATGAGGGCGTCAAACCATACATACGTCACGTGGTCCGGCGAAAAAGGCAGAGGAATTCCCCAGCTCAGGCGGCTCTTGGGACGGGAAACGCACAGATCGATCAGGGTATTGTCTTCCAGAAAACTCAAGACCTCGTTACGGCGCGATTCCGGCTGGATAAAATCAGGATTATCCTTGATGTGTTGGATGAGCCACGCCTGATGGGCCGAGAGCTTAAAGAAATAATTCGATTCCTTGAGGCGCTCGACCGGCCTTTTGCAATCAGGGCACAAACCCCCTTCGGCCTGCTTTTCCGTCCAGAAAACCTCGCAGGGCACGCAGTAAAGACCCTCATAATCGCCAAGCACCAGCTCTCCTTTGTCGTGCAGGAGCTGCAAGAAATGTCCGACGGCCCGGCCATGGCGGGGTTCGGTCGTACGGATGAAGTCGTCATAGCTGATGTCCAGCTTTTTCCAGGCCTCTTTAAAACGCGGGATGATGTCGTCCACAAACGCCTGCGGCGTCTTGCCCTCTTTCTCGGCGGCGCGCAGCACCTTCTGGCCGTGTTCGTCGGTTCCCGTCAGGAAATACACATCCCATCCGCGCTGCCGCTTGTGGCGGGAGAGGACGTCGGCGGCGATCGTCGTATAAGAATGACCAATATGCGGCACGCCGTTGACGTAGTATATGGGTGTCGTGACGTAGAACGTTCTGTTCATTTTATCTTGTAGGTCATTTCGACCAGCTTGCCGTCTTCCAGGAGGACGCTGGCTTTTCGTTTCAGGATATTGACGGAGATCACTTTCCCCTTGCCTTCCGGCGTCTCGACGCGCTCGCCTTCCCGGGGAAGCCCCTTGCACATCTCCTTGTAATGTTTATGCTCGAAGGAAAGGCAACACATAAGACGACCGCAGAGACCGGAGATCTTCGGAGGGTTGAGCGGCAGATTTTGGTCTTTGGCCATCCGGATCGTCACAGGCTCAAAATCTTTTAAAAATTTGCAGCAGCACAGTTCCTTGCCGCACGGCCCGAACCCTCCAAGGATCTTGGCTTCGTCCCTGACGCCGATCTGACGCAGCTCGATGCGCGCTTTGAAGATCTTGGCCAGTTCCTTCACCAGCTCCCGGAAATCCACCCGTCCTTCGGCCGTGAAATAAAAGAGGATCTTGGAACGATCGAAGGCATACTCGGCGCCGACCAGCTTCATGTCGAGCTTGTGCTCTTCGATTTTCTTAGAACAGGTGACCGAGGCCTCCTGGGCCTTTTTCCTATTGTCCTGGATCTGTTTAAGATCGGCGTCCGTCGCGATCCTCAGGACCTTCCTGACGGATTCATCGACCTTTTCCGTCAATACAGGGTCGGTAACGACCTGGCCGTAATCGATGCCCCGTTCAACCTCCGCGATCACCAAATCGCCGTTCTTGATCTGCACCCCCTCGGCGTGGTAACAGAAGACGGACCCCATTTCTCTTAATCTCACCTGTGCAATGACTTCCATAAATAAAACCTCTTACGCAAACCGCCACAAAACAGCTAAAAACACAAATCGTCCAGGACGAATTCGTCGCGGATTTTCCCGCGGTGAGCATGGAAAACCGGGTCAGGCGATCTTTTGCAGCTCCGTATTCAAGCGGGCCAAGGCCAGTCTCGTGTTGACGTTGGCTTTCAGGTCGGCGGCCGTCTGGGCCACAAGCTTCAATGCACCCTCCAATACCTCTGCATCCAGCTTCCGGGAGAGGTGTATTATATCATCAATCCTATCGGCATTTATGAAATATTTTTTATCGGCCGCAATTTTAGCGACGAGGATATCACGCAGCCAGCCCGCCAGCAGATAGAGCGCCATCTCCGTCGCCTGTCTCGACTCTTTTTTTTCCGAGGCCCCGCCGGCCTCGCCTCCGGACAACCCCATCCCCCCTTTCAGCCATCCGGCGACAAGACGGTTCCTCTGCGCGAAAACCTTCCCCTCGTGAAACTGCAGCGCCGCTTCCATGCAACCATCGGAAATACGCGAAAGGTAGCAGGCCTCGTCTTCGCCGACTCCATGGTCCCTGCGAAGGATCTCAAAAACCACGGACTCCTCCAGACTGCTGAAGACAATCCGCTGGCAACGCGAGACGATCGTCGGCACCATCGCCTTAAGGCTCGTCGCCAAAATAACGATGACCGTATCCGGCGACGGCTCTTCCAGCGTCTTTAAAAGCGCATTGGAGGATTCGTCGTTCAGGGCGGCGCCGTCCGAAATGATAAGGATTTTTTTTGAAGATTCAAAACCTTTAAGGGCGAGTCTGCGGCAGGCCTCACGGACGGCGTCGATCTTGATAAATTGGCCATCGGCTGAAAGGACCTGAACATCGGGGTGGTTGGCGGCACCCGCTCTCCGGCAGGACGGACAAACATCGCAAGGCTCAGCCTGACATGGAGCGTCGCACAACAGAAGCTTGGCGAAGTTTATCGCGGCCTTTGACTTGCCGACGCCCGCAGGGCCGACAAAGATATAGGCGTGGCTCGCACGGCCCCGCAAAAAGGCGGCCTTCAAGAGCGCGACGGCCTTTTCTTGTCCGAGGATTTCTTTAAAAGACACGACTCTACGATCTCCCTTATCTCTGCCTGGGTCTCACGGATAGACGGCTGGACACGGATCGTCTTGATCCTTGACGGATATTTTCTGGCCAGGGCCCGATAACCTTTTTTGACGCGGTTATGAAAGGCGTCCGGCCTCAATTCGATCCTGTCGGGCGAAGATGTGTTTCTGAGCTTATCCCTGCTCTGCCATGAATCGAGGAGTAATGTCAAATCAGGGGTCAATCCTGCCGTTGCCCAACGCCCCATCTTCTTCAAAGCCGCGATCTCCAACCCGCAGCCGTAACCCTGATAGGCGAGCGTCGAATCCTGGAACCTGTCGCAAAGAACGACCATGCCGCGCGCCAGGGCGGGCCGGATCACTTCTTCGACAAGCTGGGCGCGCGCCGCCATATACAGGAGCATCTCAGCCACCAATGACATCCGGTCGTTTCTTTTGTCCAAAAGGATCCTGCGTATCTTTTCGCCCAAGACCGTCGAACCCGGCTCGCGGATAAAGAGAGTTTTGAAACCGCATGCTTTCAGGTAACGGCTGAGAAGATTTGCCTGCGTGCTCTTGCCGCTCTTTTCGCACCCTTCAAACGTGATAAACATCCCTTGAGAACGCATCCTTACCCCGCCTTCTTCGTATCTTCGATGGTCACGCCGTGGGCCTTGAGATAATCACGGATCTCATCCGCCCGTTTGAAGTCTTTCTTCTGCCGCGCCGCCTGGCGTTCCTGGACCAGCCTCTTGACATCTTCCGGCAAAAGCGCCGCCGTCGCCTCCGGCCCCGCCTGCGGCGCTGTCTTGAGCCTGACAGAGGCGCCGATCACCTGCGCGTGCGAAGAGGATTCGATCTTGAGACCGAAGACTTCCGCCAGTTCCAAAAGGAGACGGCAGGCCTGAAGGGCGATGCCCCTGGAACGGAAAGACGACAAAAACTTATTGCCGCTGTTGACGATGTCAAAAAGAACGGCCAGACCCTGCGCCGTATTGAAATCATCGTCCATGGCCTCTTCAAAGCGCCGGCGGAACTCCTGGAGTTCAACAGGATATCTCACCAAAGGCCTGATCTTGGCGATGCCGCGCCGCGCCGCATGCGCCTTGTCCACGAATTCCGCCATCTTATCCAGGGCCTTGCGGCTGTTCTTCAGCCCGTCAAAAGTGAAATCGATCGGGGAACGGTAGTGGGCCGAAAGAAAAAAGAGCTTGAGAATATCCGGCGAAAATTGTTTAAGGACATCCTGGATCGTATAGAAATTCCCGAGGGATTTCGACATCTTGCGGCCGTCGATGGTCAAAAGTCCATGGTGGATCCAGTATTTAGCGAAAGACTTGCCCGTCAAGGCCTCGGCCTGCGCGATCTCGTTCTCATGGTGAGGAAAAATGAGGTCCAGTCCTCCCGCATGAATGTCCAAGGTCTCGGTCTTGAGATAATGCATGCTCATCGTGGAGCACTCGATGTGCCATCCGGGACGGCCCGGGCCCCAGGGGCTTGGCCAGCTGGGTTCCCCTTCCTTGGACTTCTTCCAGAGAGCGAAATCCAGGGGGTCTTTCTTCTTTTCGTCCTTCTCGATCCTGACGGCCGTCATCATCTCATCAAGGGTCTGGCCCGAAAGCTTGCCGTAATCTTTGAAGAGCCTGACGGAAAAATACACATCGCCGTCAATGACATAGGCGATCCCCTTGGCGATCAATTTGCCGATATGCGCGATCATCCCGGGGATATTCTCAGTGGCCAAAGGCTCCACGTCGGCCCTGGCGATCCCCAATGCCGCCAGATCCCTTTCATAATTCCTGATATAACGGGCACGGATCTCGTCAAACGCAACGCCGTCCCGGCGGGCGCGGTTGATGATCTTATCGTCGACATCGGTGATGTTCCTGACCAGGGTGACACGGAAACCGCGGTACTCAAGGTATTTCTTGATGACGTCGAAGATATAAAGGCTGCGCGCGTGTCCGACATGGCAATCGTCATACACCGTCACTCCGCAGGTATACATCCTGATCTTGCCGGGGACGCAAGGAACCAGATCTTCTTTTTTCCTTGAAAGCGAATTATAAACAGAGATCATCGTCTTATTTGAGTTTTTTTTCCAGGTCTTTGACGCGTTCCTCCAGATCTTCCAGAGACTGCATCAAAGGGTCAAGGACATGAATGTGGTCGAGGAGCCTGTCGATCTTTTTGCCATCCTGCCTTGTGATGCGCCCCGGGACGCCAACCACCGTCGCATTCGGCGGGACATCCTTCAGGACAACGGCATTGGCGCCGATATAGGAATTGTCGCCCACCGTGATGTTCCCCAGGACCTTGGCGCCTGTCCCGATGACAACATTGTCGCCGATATTCGGGTGCCGCTTGCCCTTCTCCTTGCCGGTCCCCCCGAGAGTCACGCCCTGGTAGAGCGTCACATTCTTGCCGACAACAGAAGTCTCCCCGATCACCACGCCCATCCCGTGATCGATAAAAAGCCCGTCGCCGATCTGCGCCGCCGGATGTATCTCGATACCGGTAAAAAACCGGGAAACCTGCGACAACAACCTCGGCAAAAACGGGACCCTCGCCCGGTAGAAGGCGCGGGCGATCCGATGCATCACCAGCGCCTGGAGCCCGGCATACAAAAGGACCACCTCGAGGTAACTGCGCGCGGCCGGATCCCTGTCGAAAACGGCATCAACCTCCTTCTTGAAAATGATCAAAACAAAAACAATCCATGCCAACAACAGGATCACCAGTGTTCCGACGATATGCAAAAAAATGGTCATGATGTCTTCTCCCCTCCCTCGTCTGCCCCGAAAAGATCTACCGGCCCCCGCCTTTATGCACGAGGGGCCGGATACGGCAAAAAAATCATCTGGTCTTTTTGATCAGGGCGACGGCATAGGCCGCAGCAGCGCGCCCGCGCCCGATCTCGCCGACGCCCTCGTGGGTCGTCGCCTTGATGGAAATGTTTTCCATCCCCACGCCGAGCACGGCGCCGATCTTGGCCTTCATCTCCAAAACGAAAGGCGCAATTTTCGGCCTCTCCAGGATCACCATCACATCGGCATTCGAAACAACAAAATGCCTACGTCTCAGAAGCCGGACAACCTGCTCAAGAAAGTCAAGGCTGGAAACATTGCGATAAGCGGGATCTCCCGGCGGAAAGTGGTGCCCGATATCGCCCGCCCCCATGGCACCCAGGAGGGCATCACAAAGGGCATGCAGGACGACATCCGCATCGGAATGCCCCAGAAGCCCCCTCCCAAAAGGAACAACCACGCCTCCAAGAACAAGTTTTCTTTTCGGCGCGAACCGATGAATGTCGTAACCGATGCCAACTCTATGTTCCATCTCAAAAAAGTTTGTTGCGTTTGTAAGGTTTCTAGAGTTTATTTCGTTAAAACTCCATGAACTCAAAAAACTATTCCAACGCCCTGATGCCCGCAATGGCATCGGCAAAAACCAGATCTTCCTGCGTCGTGATCTTGATATTGAAATAAGACCCCATGACAACTTTGACCTTTTTCCCCATCTTTTCGACCAGCGAAGCGTCGTCGGGAACGCCAAGCTTGCTTGAACGCAAATAAGCCTTCTGGATCAACTCCCTCTCAAAGACCTGAGGCGTCTGTATCTCCCAGAGATAATCCCGCTTGAGCGTCTCATCAACTTCCATGCGATGATTCAGCCTCTTGACGGTCGGCTTGACGGGGACACCCAGCACGGCCGCCCCGCCCACCTTGGCTTCCTCGATCACGCGCGTAATACTCCCCTCATCCACAAAGGGCCTCACGCCGTCATGGACCAAAACAAACTTCGTTTTCATGTCCACAACCTCCAGGCCGTTCCTGACCGATTCCTTACGTGAGGCACCGCCGGCGATCACGCGGGCGACCTTGGTCAATCTGAACTTCCTGACAAAAGAACGCGCCTCCTCCAGACCATCGGGATGAAAAATCAATACGATCTCATCGACCAAGGGATGGACCTGAAAAACCTCCAGCGTATAGACGATGATCGGCTTATCCTTGATCTCGATCAGCGGCTTGGCCAGATTCAGGTGCATCCTGGAGCCGAGTCCGGCGGCGGGAATCAGGGCTGTGATCTTGCATCCTTCAGACATAGCTTAGCGTGAAACCCGCGGCCTGCCCGCTTTCAACGGGCATACCGCGGCCTCTTTGTTTTTCCGGATTCCACCGTGATCACCTACCTGCCCGAATACCCATGGCAGTGCCTGAAGACACCGCCAATCCCCCTTGACAACCGGGACATTCGGGGGGGCAGGACAAAGCTCAACGGCACATCTATCCGAGAGGCAGACCGCTGACTTCCATTTTCTCGGCGCTCATTGAAACCCCGCACCGAAAGTCTTTAGGGATAGACGGAAATCCTGGGTTTTCCGGTGGGCCGTCATGCCAAAAAACAGGTCCCGCCAACCATCACGATGCCTAACGGGACGAACCTTCAGGCTTGGCGAAGACCATGCGGCCGGCCTGTGTCTGCAAGACCGACGTGATGGACACGCGGACAGACTGGCCGATGAACCGGCGGGCGTCCTCCACGACGACCATCGTGCCGTCGTCGAGATAAGCGATCGCCTGGTTATGTTCTTTGCCTTCCTTGATGGGTTTCACCTCCAAGGCCTCTCCCGGCAGAACGACGCTTTTAAGGGCATTGGCCAGCTCGTTGATATTCAGGACCTTGACGCCCTGGAGTTCTGAAATACGGTTGAGATTGAAATCTACCGTAAAAATCTTGGCCTCAAGCAGTTTGGCCAGCCTGACCAGCTTTCCATCCACGTCGTGCGTGTCGGGAAAATCCTCCTCGTGAACGACGAGATTGAAGCGTGCATCACTGCGGACCATATGCAGGATCTCCAGCCCCCTGCGCCCCCGCTGGCGCTTGACCGCATCCGCCGAATCGGCAATCGTCTGCAATTCTTTCAAGACGAAACGCGGCACGACGAGACGAGCTTCGACAAAGGAGGTCTTGAGGATATCGACGACACGCCCGTCGATGATGGCGCTTGTGTCAAGGATGACGGTGTCGGCCTTCTCGTCCTGCCGCCTGAATTTGACATACGGAATGATAAGGTTGAACTCATCCCTCCCCCTGAGGGCGATCGCCATGCCCAGATAGGCGAAAGACAACGTCAAGAGATAAGCGGAAATGTCCTTCATGGACTTATCCAGGGGGAAAAGCGTGAAGAGCGCCGAGGTCATCAGGCGCGAAATGATCAGACCCAGGATCAAACCGAAGACGGCGCTGGACAATCCCCTGACTGAAATACCGCGCATGCCGGCCTCCAGCATGATGATGAGGAAGCCGAAACTGAAACCGCTCAGGGACGTCCAGTAGATATTGAAATCATTGACTTCCCCGATCTGGTAGCCGACGAGCGTCGAACAGATCAAAAACAGGATCCTGATGAACAACATGGTCATATTCATAAAAAACTCCCCTCTTCACGGACATCGATCGATGTCGCATCTATGAGATAAAAAATGAATCGGATTATCCTTTCCAGAGCGCCCTCATGGCCTCCGAAAGGTCGGAGACAGCCGCGAGTTTCATGTCCGCCTCTTTCCATTCCCGTAAAGCCTGGGCGTTGCTCCGGGGAAGGATGCACTTCTTGAATCCAAGTTTCTGCGCCTCATTGACCCTCAAGATCACATTGGAGACGCTTCGGACCTCCGAGGCCAACCCCACCTCGCCAAGGAGGACCGTATCGAAGGCGATGACCTTATCCTCGATGCTGGAGGCGATCGCCAGGCAGACGGCCAGGTCGATCGCCGGATCGTCGATCTTCATGCCGCCGACGACATTCACAAAAATATCCTTATCGAATAATTTGAGCGACAGCCGCTTCTCCAGGACCGCCGCCAAAAGGCTGAGCCGGTTATAATCGATGCCTTGGGCCTTACGGCGTGTCACCCCGAAATTCGCCTTTGAGACCAAGGCCTGGACTTCGATCAAGATCGGCCGCGTCCCTTCCAGGACGGGAACGACGGCGCTGCCCGAAACCTCCTTGGGCCGCTCTGCCAAAAAGATCTCCGAAGGGTTCCTGACCTCTTCTAAACCCCGCGGCCCCATCTCGAAGACACCAATTTCATTGGTGGAACCAAACCTGTTCTTGATGGCCCTCAGGATACGATAGCTTGAAAACCGCTCTCCCTCGAAATACAAGACCGTGTCCACGATATGCTCCAACACGCGCGGGCCGGCGATCATCCCTTCCTTGGTGACATGGCCGATCAGAACGATAGAAATCCCCGTCTGTTTCGCCATCTGCGTCAAGATACCGGCGCACTCGCGTACCTGGCTGACGCTGCCGGCGCTCGACGACAAAGCCGGAGAATAAACCACCTGGATGGAATCGACGACGACAAGATCCGGAAGGAATTTTTTGACGGCATCGATGACGGCATCCAGGTCCGTCGCGTTGACGATGAAAAACGAATCCAGAGGGCCGGCCCCCAGCCTATCGGCGCGCATTTTTGTCTGCTGGATGGATTCCTCGCCGCTGACATAAAGGATCTTTCTGCCCGCATGCGCCAGTTTCTGACAAAGCTGGAGAGAAATCGTCGACTTGCCGATGCCGGGGTCCCCGCCTACCAAGACCACGGACCCGCGCACGACGCCCCCGCCCAGGACCCGGTCGAGCTCCTGCATATCGACCTTCATGCGTTCCTGTTCCAACGAATCAACCGTATGGAGAAGAACGGGTTCACGGTAAGAAACGCTGCGGGAAGAAGAACGGACCACCGCCTCTTCTTCGACGAATGAATTCCAGCTTGAGCAGTCCGGGCAACGGCCGAGCCATTTAGGCGATTGGGCGCCGCAATTCTGGCAGACAAAGGCCGTTTTGGATTTCATCATCTTAGGCATAGAAAAGATAAATGACCAATAACCAAAACACAATAATCAAACAAAACACAATATCCAATCATCAAAAATCAAACATCGCGTAATACTAAATTTAGTTTTGTGAATTTGATGGTTGGAACTTGGTTATCGGATTATTGCGCCTCTTTCGGTCGATAGAGAAGTTTCCAAGGATGTTTTTTCAAATCCGCGAACATCTCTTCGATATCTGTATAAAGCCTGTCATCCGTAAAAAGCTTCCCGATCGTGCCACGGCCTTCATGCATGTCGGTCAGGACGCTGTTCAACGCGTCAAGGGTATCCTTCATCTTCAAGGCGATATCCTTGGCCAAGTCCGTCACTTCCTGAACGCTCGTCGGATCTTCGCCCACCAGAAGGCTGTCAGCCATGAGAAGTTTAGCATAATCTCCACCGGGAATGATCTCGAGATACTTTTCGCCCAAGAGCCCCAGTGTATTGACCCAAGCCCGGGAATCAGCGGGAATTTGCGTATCGCCATCCACCCATATGCGGATGAAAACAGCCGGCTTGCCGTCACTGCTGTGCGTCAGTTTGATCTCCCTGACCTCGCCCTTGTCGACGCCGGCCACGCGCACCGGCGCCCCAATCTTGATGCCGTTGGCAAAACCGAATTTGACACGAAGATGATAACCGCTGGCGGTCAACTTGATATCACCGATCCTGAAAATAAACCAACTCAGGATGACAAGGCCGACAAAAACAAAGATACCGACCTTAAACTCCAAAGATCTCGTGTTTTGCGCCATACAAGTCTCCTTAATTTTGCCTATACCTAGGCCCTTTCCTTGCAAAATTAATCCTGAGTCTGCGCAGAAAATTTTTGCCGGATGACCCTGGCAAAAATTTTCAAGCGTTTAGACGAAGGATAAATGCTTGTTCCTTCCACCCGGCCCTATCGGATAGGCCGCACCTTGCCCTATCAGACTGGCAAGTGCGCCACTTGCTGTGGCGGTATGCCGCTTTCTGCGGCATACGGAGGCCTAAAAATTAAAATCTCCTTATCCCCCATTCCTCCCGTTCGAATTCTGGCCGTCCGTGATCGGACCATGGGCCGCACCCGTAATGAATTGATGCACGTAAGGATTGTGGGAATAACGGATCTCATCGGGCGTGCCCTCGGCAATGATCCTGCCTTCGTAAAGCATCGCGATACGATCCGCCACCTTATAGGCGCTCCTCATATCGTGCGTCACGACGATGGAGGTGACTTTGAGCTTATCGTGCAATTCGTCGATCAGCTGGTTGATCGCGTCCGCCGTAATAGGATCCACACCCGTCGTCGGTTCGTCGTACAGGATGATCTTGGGACGCGTGCAGATCGCCCGCGCCAGCGCTACGCGCTTTTTCATCCCGCCGCTCAAATCCGCCGGCATATAGTGCTCGACTTCATAAAGCCCGACGAGCGCCAACGACTCCTTGACGCGTTTGTCGATCTCAGGAGCCGCCATCTTCATGTGTTCACGCAGGATGAATCCGACGTTCTCCCCCACTGTCAGCGAATCAAAAAGAGCTCCACCCTGAAAAACCAGGCCGATCTCCATATGAAGATCGTTGAGTTCCTTGCCGCGCAAAGCCAGGACATCCTTACCTTCCACGCGCACGCCCCCCTCGTCCGGCTCCATGAGACGGACGATGTGTTTGAGCGTGACACTCTTGCCCACACCCGAACGGCCGATGATGACCTTGGTCTCCCCTTCTTCGACGCTCAGGCTCATATGATCCAAAACCTGCTTTCCGCCCAAGTTTTTCGAAACGTCTATCAATTCAATCATTGCCATAGTAACCTGCCCGGCGCATCATCTTAAAAACAAGGGCTTTCCTTGCCGATGAAACAGATTGTTCAGCCATAATCTTAATCATCGCAGACGGTCCCGTTGGAAATCTTGATCCCTAGCGAAGCTTATTTCACAAAGAAGTAAAACAATGCCGTAAAGAAACAGTCAGCCGCAATGATCATGATGAAGGTATTGACGACCGACGTAGTCGTTGCCTTGCCGACGCCCTCAGCCCCGCCGCGCACATTCAAACCCTCGTAACAGGCAACGAGCGCGATGATCATGCCGAAGACAATGGTCTTGAACAAGCCCGTAAAGAGATCCTTGTGGACAAGGGTCCCAAATGTCATGTTCATATACAGGCTGGAACGGATGCTCAGGCGATAGACCCCGATGAGGTAGCCGCCGAAGATACCGATGGCGTCGGCAAAAAGCGTCAAGAGCGGCAGCATCAAGGTCATGCTCAAAAATCTCGGCACGACGAGATATTTGATGGGATTGGACCCGAGGGTCACCAGGGCGTCAACCTGTTCAGTCACGGTCATCGTCCCGAGTTCCGCGGTGATGCCGGCGCCGCTGCGTCCGGCGACAATCAGGGCCGTGATCACAGGCCCGAGTTCGCGCGTCAGCGAGACGGCGACGATGCTGGCGATGTAGATCTCGCTCGACATTTTCTGCATGATGTAGGCCGTCTGCAGCGCCAGGATCACGCCGATAAAAAACGAAACGAGGACGACGATCGGCAGGCTGTCGACGCCCACCTTTTTGGCCTGCTCAAAAATACGGCCTCCTCCCAAGGGCCTGGCGGGGATGAGAGCAACCGTCTGGATCCCCAGACTCACGACGCTTCCGAAATAATGGACAAAAGACAGGACTTTGGCGCCCAGGGCTATATAAAACGCCCTCTTGAAAAGAAACATATGCTCCTCATGTCACTATAACGCTCATCCCCCTGCGCATCCGGCCGAATGACTTCAACGTTCAGGCGGCCCCGCGTAAAAATATCAGTGCTGTTTTTCTCCGGCGGAATCCTTGGCCCCCGGCAGGGCTCATTTCTGCTCAAAAGACAACTCTTCCCTGTCCTTTTTTTTGCCGATCCGGACGATGCTTCCCTCTTTGATCCTGCCGCCGATGATCTCTTCAGCCAGGGGATCTTCGATATAACGCTGGATCGTGCGTTTTAAAGGACGCGCGCCGAAAACAGGATCGAAGCCTTTTTCGATCAGGAAATCCTTCGCCTCCTGGTCCAAGGCCAACGTCACATGCTGCTCGCTCAAACGCCCCTGCACTTCGCCGATCTCGATCTCAACGATCTTATAAAGGTCGCCCTTCTCCAAGGGACGGAAGACGATGACGTCATCGATCCTGTTGAGAAATTCCGGCTTAAAGGTCCTCTTGACCTCCTCCAGGAGCCGCTCCTTCATCTGCTGGTATGACATGTCCCCGCTCTGCGCCTTAAACCCCAAGGCGCCCTGCTTGCGCAGAAGCTCCGCCCCGACGTTGGAGGTCATGATGATGATGCAATTGCGGAAATCGACCTTGCGGCCGAAACTATCGGTAAGGCGCCCGTCCTCCAGGACTTGCAGGAGGATATTGAAAACATCCGGATGCGCTTTTTCGATCTCATCCAAAAGGATGACCGCATACGGGCGGCGCCGGATTTTCTCGGTCAACTGACCGCCCTCTTCGTACCCCACATATCCCGGCGGCGCGCCCACGAGGCGCGAGACATTGAATTTCTCCATATATTCCGACATATCCAGCTGCACGAGGGCATTCTCATCCCCGAACATGAATTCTGCGAGCGCACGGGCCAGCAGCGTCTTTCCGACGCCGGTGGGCCCTAAAAAGATGAAAGACCCGATGGGCCGGCGCGGGTCCTTGATCCCCGCGCGGGATCTCCTGACCGAACGACCGATTGCCGCCAAAGCCTCATCCTGTCCGACGACCCTCTGGCGCAGCTCTTCTTCGATCTTGAGAAGCTTTTCGCTTTCTTTCTGCTCGAGCCTCACGATCGGGATACCCGTGATCTTGGAAACGATGGTCGCGATATCTTCTTCCGTAATCTTGGACCTGGACTTGGCGCGCTCCTCCTGCCACTTCTTCCTTTCATCCTCAAGATTCTGGCGGGCCTGGCGCTCCTGATCCCGCAAAGAAGCCGCCTTCTCAAAATCCTGGTTTTTGATGAAAATCTCTTTTTCCTTCTTGAGCTCTTCGACGTTCACCTCCAGCTGTTTGATGCTCGGAGGAACGATCAGCGTAGCAAGGCGGGCGCGAGATCCGGACTCATCCAGAAGATCGATCGCCTTGTCGGGAAGAAAACGGCCGCTGATGTAGCGATCGGAGAACTTTGCAGCCGCCACAATAGCCTCATCGAGATATTCGACATTATGGTGACGTTCGTATTTATCACGCAACCCCTTGAGAATCTCTACCGTTTCATCGACGGAAGGCGGATCCACCATGATCGTCTGGAACCGGCGCTCCAGAGCGGCGTCCTTTTCGATGTATTTGCGGTATTCATCCGGCGTCGTGGCGCCGATACACTGGATCTCACCGCGCGACAAGGCGGGTTTGAGGATATTGGAGGCGTCAATCGCCCCTTCCGCGGCGCCTGCCCCGACGAGCATGTGCAGCTCGTCGATAAAGATCATGACGTCGCGCGAGCGCTTGATCTCGTCCATGACGGCCTTGATCCTCTCTTCGAACTGGCCGCGGTATTTTGTCCCGGCGATCATGAGCGCCAAATCCAGCGCCACGATACGCTTGCCGATCAAGACCTCGGGGACGTTCGACATGACGATCTGCTGGGCCAGGCCCTCGACGATGGCGGTCTTGCCGACGCCCGCTTCACCGAGAAGAACCGGGTTATTCTTTGTCCGCCTGGCCAAAATCTGGATCACGCGCTCGATCTCATTTTTCCTGCCGATGACGGGGTCGAGCTTGCCTTCACGCGCCAAGGCCGTCAAGTCGCGGCCAAAGGCATCCAGGGCCGGCGTCTTGGATTTGCTCTGGGCCTGCGTGCCAAAGCCCGGCGTTGCGGATCCCAGGAGCTCCATGATCTCGCTGCGCACACGGTTCAGGTCCAGACCGAGATTCAGGAGGACCTGCGAGGCGACCCCTTCGCCCTCGCGGATCAGCCCCAGAAGCAGATGTTCGGTGCCGATATAGTTATGTCCAAGGGCACGCGCCTCCTCTGCCGCCAATTCCAGCGCTTTCTTGGAACGCGGCGTAAACGGCACATCCCCCTGGATCTGCGTCGTCGGACCCGGCTGGACGAGTTTTTCCACTTCCAGACGGATGCTCTCCAGACTCAAACCCAGTTTCTGCAAAACGGCGGCCGCAACCCCTTCGCCTTCCCGAATCAGCCCCAACAGCAGATGTTCGGTGCCGATATAATCGTGATTAAAACGCCTGGCCTCTTCCTTGGCCAGGACAATGACTTTTCTGGCTCTTTCCGTAAAACGATTGAACACATTCACCTCCGACTTGTCTATGGGCTACACTTTCAGGCGCTCACGGATAATTTGCGCCCGTTTAATATCGCGCTCATTGGCGGATAACTTTTTGTTCTCAAGCTTCTGCAGGTGCGCGGGCTGCGTCAGGATGAAAAGCTCATTGATCAGGCCGCGCTCCATGTTCTCGACGAGTCCAAGGTCATGCCCCAGCCGCAGCATGGACAAAAGCTCAACGGTCTCGCCGCTTGAAATGATATGGGCGTTCTTGAGTGTGCCGTACGAACGCCAGATCCTGTCTTCGAGCATCTCCCGGTGCTCGGCCAAAAGGACTTCCCGCGCCTTCTCTTCTTGTTCGATGATCTGACCGATGACGCCCTTGATGTTACCGAGGATCTCCTCCTCCCTCAACCCCAAAGAAACCTGGTTGGAGATCTGGAAAAAATTTCCAGATGCCTGCGTGCCCTCGCCGTAGAGGCCGCGCGTCGTAAAGCTTAACTTAGCGATAGCCTCCAGCACCTTATTGATCTGGCGCGACATGACGAGCGCCGGCAAATGAAGCATCACAGACCCCCGCATGCCCGTGCCTGTATTCGTAGGGCAGGCTGTCAGATAACCCCATTCCCGGCTGAACGCATAAGACAGAAATCCGGAAAGCTGATCGTCGATGGAATTGATGACATCCCAGGTCTTGTCCAGGTCGAACCCGGATTCCATCACCTGAATACGCAGGTGGTCTTCTTCGTTGACCATGATGGCGACATCTTCCCGCGGTGTCACGCATAACGCTTTCTGGTTGCTGCGGACCGCGTGCTCGTTGGACATCAGATGGCGTTCCACCAAAAACTGCTTGTCGATATTGTCGAGTTCCTCGAGACGCAGAAAAACCGCGCTCTTCAATTCAGACGTCCGCTCGAACGCAGCCTTGGTCGTGACCAAGACCTGTTCGGCGTCATTTTTTTTGGCCCAATGCGGAAAAGGCGTCTTATCCAGGTTCCTTGCCAACCGGATCCTGGAAGAGATCACGATATCGGAATGAGGACCTGTGCCTTTCAGCCAACTTGAAACCTGATTGATCAGATCGTTAAGATTCATCGTAATCAAATTCCTAATTTCTACGTTCCAATGCCCAATAAAATTCTAATACCCAATAACAAATATTTTCCGTCTTGAAAAATTAGAAATTAATTC